>Ga0233425_10001688_pt1 | contig 47691 bp, 48 predicted proteins | sample Watercolumn_Towu_2_FD_181712 | JGI IMG/M metagenome (GOLD analysis project Ga0233425, IMG submission 181712) | Freshwater microbial communities from Lake Towuti, South Sulawesi, Indonesia - Watercolumn_Towuti2014_140_MG | ecosystem: Environmental > Aquatic > Freshwater > Lake | place...
ATCGTCTATCCGGCATCGCCCTGATCGAAGTCGCCGAAGTCGAGATGTACCGCGGGAACGACGCCTGGCTTGACGGTTTCATCGACATGGCGGGACCGGGGGCGGTGAGCCCGTATTCGAAGCTTCAAAACGTTTGCGTCGTGCTGGACGTGGATCGAAGCCTGTCGATCGACGATCAGAACATTGCCTGCCACGCCGCGGCACTTCTTGTTTCTGATACGTTGGCGATGGCTACGAAGGGCTTGACCCCGCCTGGACTCGAGACGTTTGAACTTGCCGACGCCGATCCTCACCTTCCGAGGGCTGCATATATCTGTTGCCATCGGTCGCCGCAGCATTACGCGAATTCGTTGTACGCGTTCTGGACATCGATATACGGGTTTTCACGGCAGACCCCTCCTTGGATACTTCATCCCAATGAGCTGATCGATGGCGCCATCAGCGTCCGAACTTCATGGGACCTGGTCAACAATCCCGTGCTCCGAGAGATGTACGCCCGCCACGGCAAGGACTTCGTGTTCGCGGGCGTGATCGCGATACGAACCCGCTGGAGCTCCCAGAACGAAAAGGACGTCACCTCACTCCAGACTGCCAAGACCGCGCAGATGCTCGGTGCGGACGGGGCCGCGATCACGTGGGACTCGGGCGGTAATGACTTCATGGAGGTGATTCGCACCGTCCAAGCCTGCGAACGGGCAGGGATCAAGACCGTGTGGCTGACCGGGGAGGAACCTCCAGACACGGGAGGACCGGCGCTGCTGGAGCCTCTTCCCGAAGCGCAGGCGATCGTTAGCGTTGGATACGACTCACGCATAAGCGGCGAAGACGAGGGCGCAAGTGACTCCATCCCGGGAGTCGAGCGTGTAATCGGCCAGAAAATGATCGTGGCTGACAGCAGCCAGCGACAACGTGTCGTGCCAGCCAACGGCCCATTGCCTGGCCCACGGTGGGCAGACCATTACGGTTTCGGGCGGATAAGCTGTCTGGCCTACTGATCGATTCGGAAGCGTGAATAGCTCGTGGGCTCAAGGACGCTGGTTCGACTCAGGTCCGACATCCGGGAGAACGCCTTCCATGTGTCGCTCAAAGGCCGCGACCAGTGGTGAGGGCGGCTCGCCCCGACGACGCACCACATGGAGCAGACGTGTCAGCGAGACTCCGGCGATCCGGACGGCGGCCACCCTGTCCCGGGAATGTCGCTCGAGTGCACGGGCCGAGACGAAACCGATGCCGAGTCCCGAATCTACCGCGGATACAACTGCGTGCGTCGTTCCAAGCACCATGGCCACGCGCCACGAAGGTAGCGTCCTGCCCACCCTCTCGATCGCATCCTGGACTGAGAGCCGGGTGCCCGATCCGTCTTCCCGCTCGATGAATGTCTGGCCCGCCAAAGCCTCCAGGTTGACGACGCCTGTCCTGGCAAGCGGATGACGCGCCGGAACCGCCAGAACTATCTCGTCCCAGGCCAAGGGGCGGTAGGTCAGGGCTCGATTCTCGACTCGCCGGCCCACGAAGCCTAGATCCCATCGTCGATCGAGGATCTCCTGCAGGACCGCGCCTGAATCAGTAACGAAGACCTCGGCAGTCACAAGGGGGTGAACGCGGTTGAAGCCGGCCACGAGCTCCGGCACCAGATACTCGCCCGGGGTCGTGCTGGATATCATCCTGAGCTTGCCACGAAGACTCGCCGACGGCACGGCGAGATCCGAGAGCAGGAAGTCGTAGGAGGCAACCGTCCGCTCGGCGAATGCAAGCAACTTCTGGCCGTCCTCGGTAAGAGTGACCCCGGTGGCGCTCCTCGCCACGATCGGCGCTCCGACCTCTTGTTCCACGCGCTGGATGATCCGTGTGATCGCGGGCTGGGTCAGGCCGATCCTGTTTGCGGCAGCAGTCAGGCTACCGGTTTCGGCAACGGCGATCAGGACCCTTAATTGACGGATTTCCAGCCCCATGCGCTTTGATTATGGCACTTGCGTGACGTGCTACCCAGTGTCATAAATCGCCTTCATGCAAACGAAGGAAGCGGTCATCCACCAACACGATGCCGGGCGCAGGGCACGGGTCCTTGCCGGTTACCGCTGGGCCCTCCTGGCACTGGGCGGGTTCCTGCTTCTGGCCTTCGGCGCGATCGTCGATCTTCGGCGGGGATTCCTGTTCGATCACTACGCCTTCAAGTCGGCGTGGTACGCGTTTTCGCCCTGGCACGTTGTGATGCTCGGGGTTGCTCTTCCGGGAATCCTCGGCACGTATCGCTACCTGGTCACCAAGGAGCGAGAACACGACCGCCGTGACCTTGAGATTCAAGCAAGACTGTTCGCACTCGGGCTGTTCTTCCTCCTGGTGGCGGATTTGCTCGTCTACCGAGGCGTGGCTGCCGGGCGAATTGCCTCGTCGGGAGAACTGAGCCTCGGTTGGCTCAACGCGTTCGGGGCGACTGGATGGCTCCGCCCGCCTGCGCTGGCCGCGAGTTATTTGCTGACGGTCTGGCACGCGACGTTTCTGGGAATCCTCCTGGCGGGCCTCGCGTTGACCGCCCTACCTCGGTACATGAGTTCCTTCCTCCGCAGAACCGGCACCCGCGGCTCTCTGCTGGGCGCCGCGTTCTCCATCTCGCAGCCCTTTTGCTCGTGTTGCGCCGCGGTCGCCTTACCTTCTCTGGCTGCGAGCGGTGCATCGAGGTACTTCTTGCTGGCGTTCGCCGTTGGATCACCGATGCTGAACGTGACGTCGATTATTCTGGCCATCGCCTTGCTGCCGGCACAGTACGTGCTGGTGCGCGTGCTGGCGGGCATCGCTCTGGCCGTTCCGGTCACGTACGCGATGGTGAAGATCGCAGATGGCATGTTCCACAGCGCGCACGCCGACCCATCAGCGCGGGGACCGGTGCAGGGTCCTGCACAAACAAGGCGATGGAGCGACTTCTATTACCGAATCTTCCATTTCGATGGGATGCTTGAGGGACGCCGGTCCGACACGCCTGCCACACTTGTGGCGACCTGGCTCGCCACGTCCGGGCGGATCGCGTTGCTGACGGTGCCCGCGATGGTCATCTTCAGCACAGCCACGGCCGCAATCATCCAGGTCCTTCCCGACTCGTATGGGAACAACGGGGCCAGCGTGCTCCTCGCGGCGGTGGCCGGGACGTTCCTGATGGTGCCGACGTGGACGGAGATCGGCGTAAGCCGGCAGATGCTTGAGGCTGGGCTCACCGGTCCGGCCGCGACCGTGCTAGTCGTGCTGCCCGCAGTCAGCTTGCCGTCGCTGTTAATCATCGGCGGCGCGGTCCGCCGCTTGCGGACCGTTGCGCTGCTTGCACTTGCGGTCATCGCGCTGGGCGCCATCGCCGGTTTCATTCTGCTCTGATGGCGCGATCGACTCTGTGTTGCTAGTCGAAGGTCCAACGGTTCGCGCGGTCCGCGAAGTCTGATTCCAGCCACGTGAAGGCGACCTTTGGCCTTATCCGGTAGACGACGTCCAGCTCCGTGAGGGGAGAGAGGGCGGGTTACCGGCCGGTCTGATCGCAGGCGCGGCGGTCGCGGCGGTCTTGGGACTTGGAGCCCTAAGGTACTTGCTCTTGAGGAACAAGCAGGGCACGCTTTCTTGAGACGTCCTGAATCTGGTGCTGACCCGCTTGCGCGAGCCAAAGGGCAGGAATTTGTATCTGGGCCAGATATGGTGGGCCGTGTGGGACTCGAACCCACGACCTTCAGATTAAAAGTCTGCTGCTCTGCCAACTGAGCTAACGGCCCGTGCGCCCGAAGCCGAGCTTAGCACCGCCAACCGGAGGGCCGGCTACGTCAGGACGTCGCGCCTTCGCGCGCCGCTCAGAAGATCTTGAAGTGCGAGATGGGCCAGTAGCGAAGCATGACGCGGCCGATGATCTGGTCGGCCCGTGCGAAACCCCAGGCACGTGAATCGTTCGACTGACGGCGGTTGTCGCCAAGCACGAAGTACTGGCCGGCGGGCACTTCGACCGGGTAGTCGAGCGCCCCGCCAGGGCTCGTCTCGACCTCTTCTTCCAGCCTCTCCCAGCCCGTCGACGATGGTCGCCTGATGTAGACATGGCCGTCTCGGATATCGACCTCGTCGCCGGGCACGCCGATCACGCGCTTCACGAAGTCCTCCTCGACGCCCCCGGGGGGGTGGAAGACGATGACATCACCCCGCTCAGGCGCCCTGAACAGGTAGTCGCGTGTCGCGGCTTCTTCCGATACGACGCTCGCAAGCGCGGTCCCACCCGTGTGCGCGTAGACCAGCTTGTTTACCAGCACGTACTCCCCGCTGATCAGCGTGGGCCGCATGCTGGGCCCGAGGATCCGGAACGTCTGGGTAGTGGCCTGGAGCGCGACGAAGATGAGCGCTGCGACGATGACCGTCTCGGCGAACTCTCGGTAGATCTTCACGACATTCGATTATAGGTGCGGGCGCCCCCTGGACCCGCTTCACTCGGCATACGATTTCATCGTGACGCTGCCAGACGAACAACAACTCATCGCCCGGAGCCAGACCGGGGATCTCGCGGCGTTCAACCGGCTCGTCGAGGCCTACCAGGACCAGGCCTTCTCGATAGCGATGCGCCTGTCGCGCAATAGGGCGGTCGCCGAGGACGTCACGCAAGAGGCCTTCATCTCCGCATTCCGGAACGTCCGCGCCTATCGGGGCGGCAGCTTCCGCGCCTGGCTCGGCCGCATCGTAACCAACGCCACGTACGACCACTTCAGGAGCGCTCGGAGGCGGCAGGCCGACTCGATCGAGGCCGACATCGTCACCTACGAGACGCGGCTAGTATCGGACCGCGAGGGGCCGGAGGCCGCCGTCGAGCGGGCGAACCTGAGAGAGCAGATCAACGCGGGCCTGGACGCGATTCCGGACGACCAGCGGACGGCGGTCGTACTCGTCGACGTCGAGGGGTTCAGCTACGAAGAGGCGGCCGAGTCGATGGGGGTGTCGCTCGGCACGGTCAAGTCCAGGGTGGCGCGAGGCAGGGCAAAGCTGCGGGACTTCCTGCTCGCAAGCCCGGAACTTTTGCCATCCCGATTTCGTCTACAAGCCGAGGAGGGCGCGCGGCCGACGTCTTCCGGGACGGGTGCCACATGATGACCTGGTTGCAGAAGATCGCTCGAGGCGGGGTCTCGGAGGCGCAGCTGTCGGCGTACGTCGATGGCGCCCTTGCCGAGTACGCGCGGGCGCGCATTCAGGGAATTGAAGACGGGGCGCCAGCGCTCCGGGCGCGCCGGGCAGGGCTCCAGGCGACCGTCGAAGCGTTGCGGTCTGCGGACGTGATCACGGCCCCGAGGTCGTTCGCGCTCAGTCCCGCCACGGCCTACGGCCGGGCCTCGCCAATTCACGGGCGAGGTCTCTCTCCGTTGGTACCCGCCGTCGCTGCCGCCGCAGCCGCGCTGGCCGTCGGCGTGCTGCTCATCGGCAACGCGACCGGCTCGCTTACACAGACCCCCAAGCGGACCGCGTCCACGTCAGCCGTGGCGGCGGAGGCTGGAGCAGAGGCGCCGGCGCTGGGGGCCCAAGCGTCCGTGGCAGCGCCGCTGCCCGAAGGGGCATTCGGCATCGCCGCGGCAGGCGAAGCAAGGGACCTCAGCGCGGGGGCGATTGCGGAGGTCATCGCCGATGCCGAGACGTCCGCGCCTGAGGGGGTACGGATCGACGGCGCCCGAGTGTTCGACACGGTCACTACTCAAGTACGGCCCGTAGCAGCAGGCGACGCCGCCGGGGCAGGAATCAAGCCGGCCGGGTTCGAGCTACCGTTGTGGCAACTGGTACTGGGGCTGGCAATCCTCGCGCTCGCGCTCGCCGGCGTCGCAGGTGTGACCGCCATCAGGCGCAGCCGGTCCCTCCGCTTCCGCTAGGTAACTCTGTCCACGTGAAGTAAGACCCTTCCCGTCCGCTCCGTCCGCTCGTCGGGAACTTTTCGTCAACAGTCACCGTCTACACACCGAACGGCGCCCGGGGGCCGACACCGTCGCAACGGGCGAGCCGGCAACTGGGCCCGACGTGGGCACAGTTACCGATAGGCACAGGCAACCGGTACAGACGAGTACTGAAAGGAAGGTCCGAAATGTCTGGTGAGATCACGTTTACGAAGAAGCCCGGCGTCGTACTAGGGCTGGGCGTTGCTGCCTTCGTCGCAGTCGCCGCGATCGCCTGCAGCGGGGAGAAGCCCGTGACCGGGATCGAGCCAGCAACCGGCGTTCCCGTGCCGGTCGACCGGCCAGTAACGGGTGGCGTCCCGGCGATTGGCGGCTTCTCCGAAAGCTCAGGCGTAATCGCGGCCAGCGCCTACGAGGCATACCCCGCGACGATTCCAGGAATCCAGGTCCGTTCGCCGGCGTATGGCTATGTCGGCCAGGAGGCGCAGTCCCCGTCCGGGCTGTGGGTCACCGGCATCGGCGAGATCAAGGTCAAGCCTGACGTCGCGATCCTCTCGGTGGGCGTGGAGGCCCGAGCCAAGACGGTGGCCGACGCCCGTGAGCAGGCTGCCAGGGCCATGAAGGCGGTGGTCGAAGCGGCACGTGCCCACGGGGTTGCTGCGATCGACATCGCCACCCAGTACTACAACATCTACCCGGAGTACCGGTACGTCGAGGCGCGCAACCGCGACGGCAGCTACGGGAAGCAGGAGCTCGTCGGCTACGTCGTCAGCAACACCGCACAGGTAAAGGTACGGAACCTGGAGAACTCCGGTACCGTAATTGATGCAACCGCGATCGCCGGCGGCGACGCCGTCCGCGTGAACAACATTCAGTTCACAGTCGAGAACACCAGCCAGTACGCGGCGCAGATGCGTGACATGGCGGCCAGGGACGCCCTGGCGAAGGCCAACGTGTACGCCCAGGCGCTGTCGCTGAAGGTCGGTGGCGTGATGTACCTCGCCGAGCTCAGCTCCCAGGCGCCGGTGGTCCAGAAGGACCTGGCGTATGCCCGTGCCGCGATGGCCGAAGGGGCGTCGACTCCGACCCCGATCAGCGCCGACACGATGACGCTGACGACATCGATACAGGTGGCGTTCGCGATCGCTCAGTAGCACAGAACGAGGCTCCGTCTCACGTTCAGACGAACGGGGAGGGGGCCTTCGTTTTCGATAGAATCGGCGAACCTGAATCGTATCGGAGGAGAACTGCATCGTGGTCCTGAGCGACCGCACGATCAAGGAAGAGCTAGCGGCAGGCCGCATCGTCATCGCGCCACACGACCCGAGCGACATCCAGCCCGCGAGCGTCGACCTCCACCTCGACCGCAAGCTGCTCGTCTTCCGTAACTCGCAGCTGCCTTTCATCGACCTGCGAAAACCGCTGCCCGAGCTGATGGAGATGCAGGAGATCCCGGACGAGGCACCGTTCATCCTGCATCCCGGCGAGTTCGTTCTTGCCAGCACACTCGAGCGGATCGCGCTACCGGACGACATCGTGGCGAGATTGGAAGGCAAGAGCTCGCTTGGCCGTATCGGACTGCTGATTCATTCGACGGCGGGATACGTTGACCCGGGCTGGGATGGCCACCTGACGCTCGAGTTGTCAAACGTCGCCCGCCTGCCAATCACGCTCTACTACGGCATGAGGATCGGTCAGATCTCCTTTCTGAAGATGACGACGCCGGTCGACCGCCCGTACGGGTCGAAGGAGCTGGGGAGCCGGTACAAGGGCCAGAAGGACCCGACGGCGAGCCTGGTCCACATTGACTTCGACAAGCGCCGCGCTCGTTGAAGGCGGCGCCGACGCCGCGTTCATGCGGCAGGCGCTGGGGCACGCGAGGCGAGCGCTCGGTGGCGTGGCGCCGAGGGCGCCCGTAGGGGCGGTCGTGGTCGCCGACGGCCGGGTCGCGGGGGAGGGGGCGACGGAGCCCCGGCCGGGTGATCACGCCGAGGTGGTGGCACTGAAGCGAGCAGGTGCGAGGGCAAGAGGGGCAACCCTTTACTGCACTCTGGAGCCGCACGCCCACCACGGGACCGTGCCACCCTGCACCGACGCCATCATCGAGGCAGGCATACAGCGGGTCGTTTGCGCGATCGCGGATCCCAATCCGAAGGTCGACGGCGCAGGATTCCGGCAACTGCGTGAGGCCGGGGTCGACGTCGCGACAGATGTGCCAGAAGCGATCATTAGCGAGGCCGTTGAGATAATCGAGTGCTTCGAAAAACACCTGCGGACCGGCCGGCCGTTCGTGACCGCCAAGTACGCGATGACTATCGACGGCAAGGTCGCCACCCGCACCGGAACGTCCAGGTGGATCACCGGCGAGTCGGCCAGGCGACGGGCGCACCAGCTACGCGCCGAGGCCGACGCGGTGGTCGTGGGGATTGGCACGGTCCTGGCCGACGATCCGCGGCTTACCGCACGCCTACCGTGGGCGGACACGCTCGCGAGCCCGCGGCCGAGGCTGCGGGTCGTCGTCGACTCCCACGGCCGGCTCCCGACGGGCGCAGCGTTGCTGGCGGAGCCCGGAAATGTGCTCCACGTGACGGCCTCCGCCCCCGGACCCGTCCGAGCTACTGCCAGTGGTACCGCCCGCGGTACTACCCGCGGTACTGCCGATGGCAGTGCCCCAATCGAAACCCTCGCGCTCCCCGCCCCCGGCGGCGCCGTCGACCTCCCGGGCCTGATCGACGAACTCGGCCGCCGCGGTTGCGCCGGCGTCCTCGTGGAGGGTGGGCCACGTCTGCTGGGATCACTGTTCGATGCCGGTCTGGTCGACAAAGTCGTGTCGTTCGTTGCTCCCAGAGTCTTCGGGGGCGAAGGAGCCCCTGGCCCGGTCGGCGGACGCGGGGTCGATTCGCCAGCGCATGCGGTTATGCTGGGGCGAGTACGGACCGAAGCGGTCGGCGACGACCTGATCGTCGTCGGGTACGTCGAGTAGGCGCCACGCATGTTCAGCGGAATCATCGAAGAGATGGGCACCGTCCATGCATTTGACGGCGTCCGGCTCGAGATACGCGCCAGCAAGACACTCGGCGGCCTCAACGTGTCCGACAGCATCGCCGTCGCCGGGACCTGTCTGACCGTGGTCGCCCGTGGCACGGGAAGCTTCGCAGCCGAGGTCGTCCCGGAGACGCTTACGCGCACGAACCTCGGCCGCCTCCAGCCCGGCCACCATGTCAACCTCGAGCGGTCGCTCCGGTACGGCGAGAGGATCGGCGGTCATCTCGTTCAGGGCCACGTGGACGGCCTCGCGACGATCGCCTCGGTGGTCCCGGACGGCAACTCGGTGCGAGCTACGTTCAAAGCTCCCGCTCCTATAATGAAATTCGTGGTCGAGAAGGGATTCGTGGCCCTCGACGGGGCAAGCCTGACGGTCACCGGGCGGACACCGACGGGCTTCTCGGTCGCGCTCATACCTCATACGAGGAAGATCACCACCTTCGGCGAGAAGGGCCGGGGCGACGTGGTAAACGTCGAGGTGGACATGACGGCCAAGTACATACGGCAGATCGCGGACGCGTATCTGCGGCCGTACGAGGGCGCGAACAAGTCGAGGCCGTCGAAGCCATCGAGGCCTCGGACGGGGCGACGCTGAACGTGGCAGCAGATGGCAAGCACGGCACGGGCAGGGCGCCCGGACGGGGCCCGCGGACGCTGCCAACCGGCTCGGTAGAGGGGGCCATCCGGGCGTTCAAGCGCGGCGGCATGGTCATCATCGTCGACGACGAGGACCGCGAGAACGAGGGCGATCTGGCGATGGCGGCCGATGCCGTCACGCCGGAAGCCATCAACTTCATGGCAGCCAACGCCCGCGGCCTGATCTGTGTATCGGTCGAGGGCAAGCGGCTCGACGAGCTCCAGCTGCCGCCGATGGTCGACTCGAACACCGCTCGCCACCGCACGGCGTTCACGGTCTCGATCGATGCCAACCGCGGCACGACCACCGGGATCTCGGCGCACGACCGCGCCACGACGATCCGCGAACTGATTCGAGAGGATGCGCGTCCCGGCGATTTCGCGCGCCCGGGCCATGTGTTCCCCCTCCGATACACCCCTGGTGGCGTGCTCGTAAGGGCAGGGCAGACCGAGGCCTCGCTGGACCTCGCACGCATGGCAGGCCGCTACCCGTCGGCGGTGATCTGCGAAATCATGAACGAGGACGGCACGATGGCCCGCCGTCCTCAGCTGGAGAAGTTCGCGCAGCGCCACGGCATCGGCATCGTTACCGTGGCCGACATGATCGACTACCGGTTACGGCACGAGAAATTGGTGCAGCGAGTCGCCGAGACGAGCCTGCCGACCCACTGGGGCACGTTCAAGGTCATCGCCTACCGCAGCGTCGTCGATCCCGAGGAACACGTCGCCTTAACCATCGGCGACCTATCTCCAGCCGAGCCGGCCCTCGTTCGGGTCCACAGCGAGTGCCTGACTGGCGACGTCTTCGGCAGCCTCCGCTGCGAATGCCGGGACCAGATGGAGCTGGCGCTCGACAGCATCGCGCGCGCCGGCGCTGGTGTGTTCCTCTACATGCGCCAGGAAGGGCGCGGGATTGGCCTGGTCAACAAGTTGAAGGCCTACGCGCTGCAGGACCAGGGGCTGGACACGGTCGAGGCGAACCAAAAGCTCGGATTCCCGATGGACCTGCGCCACTACGGCATCGGCGCCCAGATCCTCGTCGACCTGGGCGTCCGGAAGTTCCGGTTCCTCACCAACAATCCGAAGAAGATCGTCGGCCTCGAGGGCTACGGCCTGGAGATGGTCGAGCGAGTCCCGATCGTCGCCGCGCCTCGTCCGGAGACCGAGCGCTATCTGGCCACGAAGCGCGCCAAAATGGGCCACATCCTGGACATCGCCGGGTCTTCCTAGGGGCTATCGCTTGCGAGAACTGGCCGGGCACTCGGACGGTCACGGGCTCAAGGTCGCCATCGCTGTCGCGCGGTTCAACGAGTACGTAACGCGGCAACTCCTCCGCGGGACCATCGACGGCCTGAAGTCGAGAGGCGTGGCCGAGAAGGACATCGTGGTCGCCTGGGTCCCGGGTTCGTTCGAGCTGCCGGGAATCGCCACCACGCTGGCACGGTCGGAAGTCATCGATGCCGTCGTTTGCCTGGGATGCGTGATCAAGGGTGAGACGGCGCACTTCGAGTACGTCGCCGCGGGTGCGGCCGAGGGAATCGCCCGGGCTTCAGTGGAGACCGGGAAGCCGGTCGTATTCGGCGTGCTTACGACCTACACGACCGACCAGGCCGTGAAGCGGGCCGACCCCGCGGGGCTCAACCTGGGAGGCGAGTTCGCGGCGGCCGCCATTGAGATGGCGAACCTGGGCCGCACGCTGCGCGACTCCGGCGTCTGAAGGCGGCAAAGCGCCGGACCGGGCGAATCGCCACGAGACCTGTGCGGGAGTCTCTAGCGACGCTCCGAGGTCTGGAACTCCCAGGCTTCGAGGATGTCCCCGGGCTCGTACTCGTTGTACCCGGTGAGCGTGAGGCCGCCCTCGAACCCGAGGGTCACCTCCCGGACGTCGTTCTTGAGGTGCCTCAGGCTGCTGATCGGGGCATCGACGACGAGCTTGCCGGCACGCATGACCCGCACGTTCGCGCCCCGGCTGATCTTCCCCTCGTTGACGCGGAAGCCCGCGGCCTTGGCGCGGCGGCCGACCGGGAAGATGGCCTGTACCAGGGCCCGCCCGAGCACGACCTCGCGGGTCTCGGGGGTGAGCATGCCACGAATCGCGGTGGTCAGGTCCTCGACCAGCCGGTAGATGATGTTGTAGCGGCGGATCTCGACCCCGTGGACCTCGGCAAGGTTCGAAGCGCCGGGCTGAACGTCGGTCTCGAACGCGACGACGATCCCCCCCGACGACTGGGCAAGCAGGATGTCCATCTCGGTCACGAGGCCGGTCGAGGCGTGGATGATCCTGACCTGGACCTCCTCGGTCGAGAGGGGCTCGACCACCCTGCGGACGGCGTCGATGCTGCCCTGGCTCCCTGTCTTGACGATCAGGTTCAGCTCCTTGACGTCGCCCGTCCGCGACTTGCGCATGACTTCGGCGAGCGTCGGCGCCTTCCGCACCTCGCCTCGCTGTGCAGCCAGCTTTGCCCGCGTCTCGACCAGCTGACGGGCCGTACGTTCGTCTTCGACCACGTCGAGGATGTCGCCCGGCTCGGGCACGCCGTCGAGCCCCATGAGCTGGATGGGCGTCGCGGGTGGGGCCTCGGTCACGCTCTGACCGAAGCCATCGACCATGTCACGTATGCGACCACGTACCGTCCCGATGACGACGTTGTCGCCTGACCGCACGGTCCCGGAGCGAACGATCACAGTGGCGAGCGGGCCGCGTGCGCGGTCCAGATACGATTCGATGACCACGCCGCTGCCCGGCCTGTTCGGGTTGGCCTTGATGTCCTCGACTTCTCCGACGAGCAGGATGCTCTCCAGCAGGTCGTCGAGGTTGGTCTTCTGCAGCGCCGACACCTCGACCGACACGATATCGCCGCCGTAGGACTCGACGATCAGGCCGGCTTCCGCCAGCTGCTGCTTGGCCCGGTTCACGTCGGCGCCAGGGGCGTCGATCTTGTTGATCGCGACGATGATCGGGACCTTCGCGGCGCGCGCGTGGTCGAGCGCTTCCCGGGTCTGCGGCTGAACGCCATCGTCGGCCGCCACGACCAGGACGGCGATGTCGGTTGCCTGGGCCCCGCGGGCGCGCATCTGGGTAAACGCCTGGTGGCCGGGCGTGTCAATGAACGTGACCTTCCTGCCCTTCCACTCCACCTGGTATGCGCCGATCCGCTGCGTGATTCCTCCCGCCTCGCCGGCCGCGACCTGCGTGCCCCGGATCGCGTCCAGCAGCGTCGTCTTACCGTGGTCGACATGGCCCAGGATCGTGACGATCGGGGGGCGCTGGACTGCGTCCTTGTCGGCCGCTTCCGCGACCCTGGCTCCGGCTGCGCTTTCCTCACGCGCACGCGGCTTGCGGACCGGCACCCCGACCTGTGCAGCGACCTGCGCCGCCGTCTGAAAGTCGACCGGCTCATTGACGGTCGCCATCACCCCGACGCGCATGAGGGCCTTGATCGTGTCCACCGGCGAGATGTGCAGGACTTCGGAGAGCTGGCCGACCGTCAGGGATGCCGGAATCTCGACCGGCCCGCTGTGCTCGGGGGCGCGCGGCGGCGCCGCCGGCCGGGTCGGCGCCGCGGGTGCCGCAGGCGCCGCACCGCGGCGCGCTGATGCGCCGGGCCGCCCGCGCCCCGCACCACCTCCGGGACGGCCGGCGGCGTTGCCTCGATACTGCGCTTGCCCTCGTCTTGGCATGCTCACCCCTGTGTCGTGTACATCTCGCGTGCCCGTGCCAGCAGCGCGGCGCCGACGGTCGGCGGGATCGGACTCTTCAGTGTATGGGCGAGGCGGGCCTTCCCGATCGCCGCCTCCCAGCATTCCACGCGCCTGCATATGTAGGCGCCGCGCCCTGGCACGTTGCGTGCCGGATCGATCATCACCTCGCCGCCGGGCGTGCGGACGAGCCTCGCGAACTGGGCCTTCGGTCCCCTTGTACGGCAGGCCACGCACGTCCGTAACGGGACGTGCTTCGGCCTGAGCGGCTGCGCCCGCGGCCCGGCGCGGTCAGCCGCCACGATCGCTAGCTGCGCGTCCCGCCGCCGCCTTTGGCGGGGGGCGGAGTGCTGCCGCTGCCGGCCCGCCGGGCCGCAGCCCGCCGCGCCTTTGCGCTCAGGTTGTCGCCGCCGCCGCGCTTCCGGCCACGCCTGCCACTCGACATCTCCCGGTAGTCGAGGATGTCCTCGGCGAAGCGGATCTGGCCGGCCGGCTCGGCGGGCTCCAGGTCGGGCACCTGCCAGATATCGTCCGAAGAGGCCACGGGCTCGCCGGCAGCCTGCGCCTGCTCCCCCTCGCGCCGCTCCCGGTCGGCGGCCTCCTGGGCCTCCAGCGCCTTGAGCTCCTCCTCCAGCGAAAGCAGCGCGAGCTCTTCCTCGGCGGATAGCCCCGGCTTGCCCGGCGCAGCGGCGGCCTGTGAGAGCTTCCCGGCTGCGGGCTGCGACGGAGCCTGAGCGGTCGGAGCGTGACCGGCTGCCGGGTGACCGGCAGCAGGCTGCACCGCGGGCGCCTCATTCCTGTGCGCCGCAGGCCGGTGCTCGGCCGGCATGCCGGCGGCAGGGGCGGCGGCCGCGGCGGGCGCGTGAGCGGCCGGCGCGACCACCCGCAGAGGCTCGGGCGCCGGTGCGGGTGCGGCAGGCGCCGGCGTGGCGGCCGGTCCCGCAGTTGCGGCCGCCGGAGCAGCCGCCTCCGCGGCGGGCCGCGCCGCCGGCCTGGGCGCAGGAGCGCCCGCGGCGCTGGCATCGGCCGCGCTCTTGATGTCGATGCGCCAGCCAGTCAGCCTCGCCGCCAGACGGGCGTTCTGGCCCTCTCGTCCGATCGCGAGCGACAGCTGGCGGTCGGGAACGATCACCGTCGCCGACTTGTCGACGTCGTTCAACCTTACAGCCTCGACCTGTGCCGGGCTCAGCGAGTTCGCGATGAACGACGCCGGATCGTCGCTCCACTCGATGACGTCGATCTTCTCGCCCATCAACTCGTTGACGACGTTCTGGATGCGGATGCCGCGCAGGCCGACGCACGCGCCGACGGGGTCGACACCGTCCTGATTGGAGGCAACCGCGACCTTGGAGCGCGCCCCCGGCTCCCTCGCGATCGCCTTGATCTCGACGACGCCGTTGAAGATCTCGGGCACCTCGGTCTCGAACATGCGTTTGATGAGCTCGGAGTGGGTGCGGGAGGCGATGATCTCGGGCCCGCGGATAGAGCGGCGCACCTCGACGATGTAGACCTTCAGGCGCTGTCCCGGCCGGTACCGCTCGGATGGGACCTGCTCGCCGGGCGGCATCACAGCTTCGGCCCGCCCCAGGTCCAGGGTCACAAAGCGGGAGTCGACCCGCTGGATGGCGGCGGTAATGACCTCGCCGGCCTTGCCGGCGTACTCGTCATATACCAGCTCGCGCTCGGCGTCACGCAGGCGCTGCATGACGAGCTGCTTGGCGGTCTGTGCGGCGATCCTGCCGGGGTTCTGCTCGATGTACCCCAGCGTGATCTGGTCGCCTACCTTGGCGTCCTTGCGGAGCTTCCTGGCCTCATCGACCGTGAGCTGCGAGAGCGCATCCTCGACAAGCTCGACGACGTTCTTCACCCGGCGCACGGTGACGTCGCCGGTCTCGGGGTCCAGGTCGACCGCGATGTCCTGGCCTTCCGAGACGCGGTCCCGCTTGTACGCCATGACCAGGGCGTCCCGGACGGCGCCTATCACGACGTTCTTCGGCAGGTTGCGCTCGGCAGCCAGCTGGGTGACCGCGAGAAGCAGATCACTCTTCATCGCGACTTACCCTCCCACGTGTTACGAAACCCCGTAAAGAACAGAGAAGTGGGCCGGACCCACTTCTCAAACTGCCTATTTCGACTAAACGTACGCCAGTATACCAGCGTGGCTATGGAGGCGCTACGTGTTCTCCAGCGCCGAGCGGACGACCGCGACGGTGTCTGCGAGGGGGTGGAGGGCGGCCTGTTCGGCCTTCCGTAGCTTGATCTCCGCCTGGCGGTTCCGGAGGCTGCGCCGGCTGACCACGACCCGTACGGGGAGCCCGATCAGGTCGGCGTCGTTGAACTTCACGCCCGGCGGCTCGTCACGATCGTCGTAGAGGACCTCCAGCCCCGCGTCCTGAAACTGGCCGTACAGCGCATCGGCGGCCTGAGCGACTTCCGGGTCGGCGCCCAGCGACGCCAGGTAGACCTGGAACGGGGCGATGGCGGCGGGGAGGGTCATGCCCATCTCGTCGTGGTTGGCCTCGATCGCGGCCGCCAGCAGCCGTCCGACCCCGATGCCGTAGCAGCCCATCACCACCGGGTGCGGGTTGCCGTCGCCGTCCAGGTACGTTGCGTTCATCTTCTCGGCGTACCCCGTGCCGAGCTTGAAGATGTGGCCGACCTCGATACCGCGTCTGGCTCGCAGCATGCCGTCACACCGGGGGCAGGGATCGCCGTCGCGCGCCATCGCGATGTCTGTGAGGACATCGGCTCGGAAGTCGCGGGGGTAGTTGACGTTCCGGAGGTGGTAGTCCTCGCGGTTGGCGCCCGCCACGAAGTTGGCGCCGAGCGTCACGGAGTCGTCGACTATCGACCGGATGCCCTTGAGGCCCGACGCCGAGGCGGAGCCTGCGACGAGCCCCGCGCCCCTGACCTCCTCGGCGGATGCGAGCCGGACCGCCACGCCCCCGAGGGCGTTTCGGAGCTTGGTCTCGTTCACTTCCAGGTCGCCGCGAATCGAAACGAGCAGTACCTCGCCTCCGGCCGAGTAGAAGACGGCCTTGATCGTCTTCGATGTCGGGATGCCCAGGAAGGCGGCAAGCGCCTCGATCGTGCGCACGCCAGGCGTGTGGACCTCTGCGACTGGCTGGGGCGCCTCCGGTCCGCCCACGCCCGCGGTCGAAGAGGCGTTCGTCTTCTTCGAGGCTGCCTTCTCTGAGTTCGCGGCGTACCCGCACAAATCGCAGATTAGGATGGTGTCCTCACCGCTGTCGGCCAGCAGCACGAACTCGTTCGAGTCCTTGCCGCCGATCGGGCCGCTGTCCGCCTCGACCATGACGACCTCGAGGCCGCAGCGTTCGAAGATCCTGCGGTAGGCGCCGGCCATCGCCTGGAAGCTGACGTCCAGCCCGGCGACGTCAGCGTCGAAGCTATAGGCGTCCTTCATCTCGAACTCGCGCACGCGCAGCAGGCCGGCCCGCGGGCGTGGCTCGTCCCGGAACTTCGTCTGTATCTGGTAAAGCGTCACTGGCAGGTCTCGGTAGCTGCGAATGTTCGACCTCGCCATCGCCGTGACCGCTTCCTCGTGGGTCGGCGCCAGGACCAGCATCCTGCCCCGGCGGTCCTCGAACTGTGCCAGCGGGGGCACGAACGTGTCGGCCCGGCCGCTCTCCTCCCACAGCTCGCGCGGCTGTGTGAGCGGCATTCGCACCTCGAGCCCGCCGGCCCTGTCCATCTCCTGCCGGATGATCGTCGAGATCTTGTCGAGGCTTCGCCAGCCCAGCGGGAGGTAGTTGTAGATGCCGGCCGCCAGCTGCTGCACCATGCCGGCGCGCAACAGCAGGCGGTGGCTGATCGTCTCAGCTTCAGCGGGCGCGTCCCGCAGCGTCTTGCCGAAGTACTTGCTGACTCGCAACTGGTCGCTAGGCCCGGGCCTTGATAGCCTCTTCCGCCCTCTCGACTTCGACCATCAGCGCTTCGAGCATCTCGGCCTCAGGCACGACCCTCGCCTTCGCGCCCTTCCTGAAGATCACCGCCCGCCCGTTGCCGCCTGCGATACCGACGTCGGCGTCCTTCGCCTCGCCCGGGCCGTTGACCTCGCATCCCATCACGGCGACCTTGATGGGCGTCGTGCGGCCCTTCATCAGCTCGTCGACACGCGCCGTCAGCCTGAGCACGTCGATGTCGGCCCGCCCGCAACTCGGGCAGGCGACCAGCGTGGTGCCCTTGCTGCGCAGGTTCAGCGACTTGAGGATCTCGAACCCGGTCTTGACCTCTTCACGACAGTCGCCCGCCAACGAAACCCGGATCGTGTCGCCGATCCCTTCGTAGAGCAGCACGCCGAGGCCGACCGCGCTCCGGATGCTACCGGTGCGGACAGTGCCGGACTCGGTGATGCCCAGGTGCAGCGGGTAGGGGACCGTCGCGGCCAGGCGGCGGTACGACTCGACCGTGGTCGGGACGTCGAACGCCTTCAGCGAGATCTTGATGTCGTCGAAGTCGAGCGCCTCGAGGATGGAGATCTCCCAGAGCGCGGTGGCGACCATGTGGTCGACGACCGTGTAGGCGTCGGCCTGCCCACGGGCGAGCGCCTCGGCAATCGTAGGCAGCTCGTTCACGCCATCGGCGACCCGGCGGGCACTGCCCACCGCCCCGATCTTGCCGACCGGCGGCAGGCTGCCGAAATTGACACCGATGCGTATCGGCAGCTTCGCCTGCTTCGCAGCCCGCACGACCTCGCGCACCTTGCCGGCATCCCGGATGTTGCCGGGGTTCAGCCGGAGGCCATCGACCCCGTTGCGGATTGACGCCAGCGCGAGCTCGTAGTGGAAGTGGATGTCGGCGATCAGCGGGATCGAGATGCGCCGCTTGATCTCGACGAGGGCATCGGCCGCGGCCATGTCCGGCACGGCGACCCGGATGATCTCGCAGCCCTCAACCTCGGCGCCCTTGATCTCGGCGACCGTCTTCAGGACGTCCCGCGTGTCGGACTTGGTCATCGACTGGACGACCACCGGGTTGTCGCGGCCGCCGATCCTGACGCCGCCGACCGAGATCTCTCGGGTGACTCGCCGCTTCACCGTCAGAAGAACCGCTCTCCACGGAAGATCCGGAGCACGTCCTGGACGCTGATCAGGGCGACCAGCACGAGGATCATGATCATGCCTGCCAAATGTACCAGACCCTCACGTTCGGGCGAGATACGCTTTCCGCCCCGCGCCCACTCGATGATCACGAACAGCAGGCGGCCACCGTCGAGCGCCGGCACCGGCAGGATGTTGATGATCGCCAGGCTGAGCGAGAGTGTCGCCGCCAGGCTGACCAGGGTCAGTACCTTCGCTGAGCTCCCGGCCTCCGAGGTGGCGATCTCGCCGGTGAGCTGGCCGATGCCGACCGGCCCGATAGTGGTCGGCCCCTCCAGTTGAGGGTTGGAGCTGCCGACGACGACCCCCGTGATGCCGTTCTTGGTAAGCACGAGCACGTCGCCGACCTGCCGCACGGCGGCGACGACCGCCGACCAGGGCGCCATGCCGGACCGATCGTGCACGAGCGAGGTCATGGCAATCGTGATGCCGACGGCGCCCTCGCGCAGCCGGGTCGTGAGGCCGAGCGAGGAGTCGTGCCGGCGAGCGTCGGTAATCAGGATCTGAGTCAGGGGGTCGGTGACTTCGAGTACGACCCGTAACGTGTTGCCCTCGCGTATACCGGTGTCGAGGCGCTGGGCGTCGCGCAGCGAGATCTCGCGTGAGGTGTCGCCGGCCTCATCGACGACGAGCAGGGAGTTGCTGATCCCGACCGCAGGATCGACCGCACGTGCGCGCCAGAGCGCGATCTGGGTGTCGGGATCGACCGGATCCAGCACGATGTCCCGCACGGGTGGCTTCCAGCGGGGCACGACGGTGATCGTCTCGGTCTCGTTTCGGTACTGGAACCTGGGACCGCCGGGCGCCGGCGCGGGGTCGGGTATGCCCCGCTGCACCTCCCAGCGGCTCTCGGCGCCCAGCCGCAGGGTGACGGCCTGCTGGAGGTCGATGATCGCCTCGATCTCGCGGCCATCGACCTTGCGGACCAGGTCGCCCTCTCGCAGCCCGGCTGCTTCTGCAGGGGAGCCAGGCATGGTCCCGGTGATCATCACCCGGCCGGTCACGCGCTCCTGAGGGACGATGAAGATCGCAGCGAACAGGACGAACGGGATGATCGCGTTGACGCCGGCGCCCGCGACGAGCACGAACGCACGGGCGAGGCGGCTCTTGCTGGCCAGCGACCCCTCGGCTGACGGGTCTTCTTCGCCGACCATCTTCACGAAGCCGCCGAGCGGCAGCCAGTTGAACGACCAGACCATCTCGGCGACCTCGAGGTAGTCCTGGCCTGCGGCCCGCAGCTTGCCGTAGATGAGCCCGGTAGCGCCCTTCGGCCGGTCGCGTGCGAGCGAGACGTGCCGCGCGACCAGTTCGCCCTGCGAGTCCTTGACCGTGACGATGCCGACCTCGCGGCCGATTGGCAGGTCGGCCTGGGAGAGAGGCTCGTCGAAGAGCGTCTCGCTGTCGGTGCGGACGCGGGTCCGGCCCGTCCACAGGCCAAAGGCCCGCGGCGGGAAGCCAAAGCCGAACTCGATGACCTTCACCTTCATGAGCCGGGCGGCGACCAGATGCCCCAGCTCGTGGAGGATCACGAGCGGGCCGAGGACGGCGAGGAAGGTGAGAACGCCGGCTACGGCCGTCATCGCCGGCTTCGGCCCACCCCCGACGAGATCGCCCGGTCGTGGGCCCACGAGGCTGCGCGGATCGAATCGTCGATGGTCGGCGACTGGACGGGCGTGTGCGCGGCCAGTGTCGTCTTGATCACTTCGGGTATCGCCGTAAACGGCAGCTTGCGGTCGAGGAACAGGTCGACCGCCGCCTCATCGGCGCCGGAGACAGCGGCCGGCCACGTGCCACCCCGCTTCGAGTACTCCAGGATCAGGTTGAAGCAGGGGTAGCGGCCCGGGTCCATCTTCTCGAATGTCAGCGAGCCGGTCGTCGCAGCGTCCCATCTGGGCAGCCCGGGGTTCGTGCGCCGCTCGGGGTGGAACAGCGCGAACTGGATCGGCAGCCGCATGTCGGGCGCACCGATCTGCGCCTTCACGCTGCCGTCGGTGAACTCGACCATCGAGTGGATCATGCTCTGGCGGTGTATCACGACATCGATCTTCTCGTAAGGAATCCCGAACAGGTAGTGGGCCTCGACCACCTCGAACGCCTTGTTGGCCAGGGTCGCCGAGTCGATCGTGATCTTGCGCCCCATCCGCCAGGTCGGATGCCTGAGGGCCTCTTCAGGAGTTACGTTCGAGAGCGAGTCCCAGTTCCGGTCACGGAACGCGCCGCCCGAGGCAGTGATCAGGAGGCGGCCGATTGAGCCCCGTTCGGCGCCTTCGCCGGCGAGGCACTGCCATACAGCCGACGGCTCGCTGTCGACCGGGAGGATGGGCGCGCCGGACTGCTTCGACGCCGCCATCACGTGGTCACCGGCCATGACGATGACTTCCTTGTTGGCGAGGGCGACAGGCTTGCCAGCCCGCAGAGCGGCGATCGTCGGCTTGAGGCCGGCCGCCCCGACCGTGGCGACGACGACTAGATCGACATCGGGGGACGTTGCGAGCGCCTCGAGGCTGTCGACCTGCTTGACGGCGTCGTCGTTCGGCAGGGCCCCGTTGCCGGAATGAACGTAACGAGGGCGAAACTCCGCTACCTGCTGGCGAAGGAGGCCGTGGTTTCGGCCGCCCGCGAGGGCGACGACCTTGAGCTCGTCGGGGAAGGCGCGGACGACATCGAGGGTCTGGGTGCCGATGGACCCGGTCGACCCTAGGACCGCGAGCCGTTTCACCCGCCTGCCCATATCTGGACGTAGTATACGATGGCCAGATTCGGCGCCAGCGAGTCGAGCCGGTCCAGGAATCCGCCGTGGCCCGGTATCAGTCCACCGGCATCCTTGACCCCGGCGCGGCGCTTCAGCCACGACTCGGCGAGGTCGCCTGCGATCGCCGCCACGGCGAGCACGACCCCGACGGCCGCGCCAGCGGCCGGCCGCAGCGAGAAGCCGGCGTCGGCAAGCGTGGCGAATATGGCGGCCAGCGCGGCGCCCGCCCCGGCGCCTGCCAGCAGGCCGCCGGCAGCGCCCTCCCACGTCTTGGCGGGGCTGATCGACGGCGCAAGCCTGCGGCGGCCGATGGCGCGGCCGGTCGCGTAGGCCGCGGTGTCGACCGCGAACGTCACCAGCAGGGCGAAGGCGAGCCATAAGCGGCCATCGACGCTGTGCGCGCTCAACGGGGCGGCAAAGGCGAGAAGGCCGCCGAAGTAGAGGGCGGCGGCAACTGCAAGGAAGTGGAACGCAGGGTCGCGGCCTCGCCGAACATCTCCCCGGGTGCTCGCCTGGGCCCTGGCACTGTCGTTCGTGGCCTCGCCTCGCGCGTCGCCTCGCCACCGAATCAAGGCGGCAGCCAGCGCAACGCCGGCGAGAAGGGCGGCCGCACCGGCGGCCGCCACGGCGACGGCCAGCCACCCGGCGGCGGCCCCAATGCCGGCGGCGACCGCCACCACCGGTGTCAGCGTGAGCGCGGCCCCGGCCGCCCTGGCCCTTCCGCTGGCCGCACTCGTAGTCGCCGCGGCCCCGGCCGCCCCGGCCTTCGTCCCGCCAGCTGCGGCGAGCCTCGCGACCTCCCGGCCCGCCGCCAGCGCCGCAACGGAAGCGGCGGCGGCGGTCGCGGGCCAGCCGAGCAGCACGGCGGCGGCGAGCACGGGCAGGCCAACGGCCGCGCTGACCAGCCGGCGGCCTAGCGCCGGATCGCCCCGCCGGCCGCCGGCCGCGTCATGCCCCCGGCCGCCCCCGGCGGCCACCTCAGTCGATCTTGCCGAAGCGGCGCTGGCGCCGTGCGTAGGCTTCGAGCGCGCGGTCGACGTCTTCAGGCCCGAAGTCTGGCCAGTGCGTCGGAGTCGAGTAGAACTCGCTGTAGGCCGACTGCCACAGCAGGAAGTTGCTGATCCTGAATTCCCCGCCCGTGCGGATCAGGAGATCGGGGTCGGGCAAGTCGGGGCAGTAGAGGTAGCGCCGGAAGAGCGCCTCATCGATGTCCTCAGCCGGGGTGCCCTCGGCCACGATCCGCCGTACCGCCCGCACGATCTCGTCGCGTCCGCCGTAGTTGAACGCCACATTCAGGGTCATCCCCGTGTTGCGCCCCGTCAGCGCTACGGCATCCTCGATCTCGGCGCGGAACTCCGGCGCGAGGCGCTCGAGGCTGCCCAGGTGCCTGACACGCACGTTCTGCCGGTGGAGGTCGGCTACCTCGTTGCGGATCACTTCACGAACGAGGGACATAAGGAAGGAGACTTCTTCCAGCGGCCGCTCCCAGTTCTCGGTCGAGAACGCGAACAGCGTGACGTGCTGAACGCCGCTCTTGCCGAGATGGCGGATCACCCGCCGCACGTTGCCCGTCCCCGCCCGGTGGCCCTCGGTGCGCGGCTGCCTTCGCGCCTGCGCCCAGCGTCCGTTGCCGTCCATGATGATCGCCACATGGACCGGCACCGGCGACGCCTCCACGGCCGGCGCCCCGGCGACGGCTGACGCGCTCGCGACGCCCGCGTCGTTCTCGGGCGCGGCGGCCACCTCAGGCGGAGCGTTGCGCGGCTGCTTGATCATGGCGTCAGACCGCCATCACCTCGTCTTCCTTGCGCTTGCTGATCTGATCGATCTGGGCGATCGAGGCGTCGGTCTGCTTCTGGAGGTCGTTCTGCGCCCTCCGCGAGTCGTCCTGCGACACGTCGCCCGCCTTCTCCATCCGCCGGATCGCCTCGAGGACGTCCCGTCGCACGTTTCGCACGGCGACCTTCGCCTCCTCGACCCGTCGCCGCACGTTCTTCACGATGTCCCTGCGACGCTCCTCGGTCAGCGCGGGGATCGGCAGGCGGATCACCCGCCCGTCGACGTTCGGCATGATGCTGAGGTCCGAGTTCCGGATCGCCTTCTCGATGGCGGCGACGGACCCGGGGTCCCACGGTTGGAGCATGAGCATCCGCGCGTCGGGAGCGGTGATCTGGCCCAGCTGCTTCAGAACAAGGGTCGAGCCCGCGTACTCGACCTGCAGGTTCTCGACCATGCCGGGGTTGGCGCGGCCGGTGCGGAGGGCGTGAAGGTCCTTCTGGAGGAAGTCGACCGCGGCGCTCATCTTGCCTTTCGCCACGTCAAGTTGCTGGGTGGTCATCAGTCCGATCCCTCCTGATCCGTCCGACCGCCTCGGGGTAATTTGCCCGGCCTGCGCCTCTGTGGCGCCGGCGGTCACACGGCCGGGGCGGGTAGCTTCTCCGAAATCAGGGTCCCGACCGGCTCGCCGCGCAGGACCTTCGACAGGTTGCCCGGGGTGAACATATTAAAGACCACTATTGGCATTGCGTTGTCCATGCAGAGCGACAGGGCGGTGCTGTCGAGGGCGCCCAGCCGCCGCCGCAACGCGTCGATGTGTGTGATGTGCATCAGCTTGGTCGCCGTCGGGTCCTTCAAGGGGTCGGCCGTGTACACGCCGTCGACGTTGTTTTTGGCCATCAGGAGGGCGTCGGCGCCGATCTCGAGGGAGCGCAGGGCCGCAGCCGTGTCGGTCGACATGTAGGGGTTGCCGGTGCCGCCCGCAAAGATCACGACACGGCCCTTCTCCATGTGCCGGATCGCTCGGCGCCGTATGTACGGTTCGGCCACGGACGGCATCGTGAGCGCGGTCTGCGTCCGGACGGTAACGCCGATTCGCTCCAGGGCGTCCTGGAGGGCGAGTGCGTTGATGATCGTCGCCAGCATGCCGGCGCTGTCGGCCGTCGAGCGGTCCATGCCCGCCGCCTCGTATTCGGCCCCGCGCCATATGTTGCCGCCGCCTACCACGAGGCCGACCTGGGCCCCCAACCGGAAGGCAGTGCCGACTTCGTCGGCGACAAACCGCACGGTCTCGGGGTCGAGCCCGGAGGCGCGCCGGCCCTTGAGCGATTCGCCGCTCAGCTTGAGAACGATCCGCCCGTAAACGGTCTCGGCCATGCCGGCCCTATTCGCCCAGCGCGAAGCGGCTGAAACGCCTGACCCTGATGTTCTCGCCGGTCTTCGCGATGACCTCGGTGATGACCTCGCGCACCGTCTTTCCGGGATCGCGAATGTACGCCTGGTCCAGGAGGAGCTGCTCGTCGGTCACTTCGCCCGCGTCCGGCGGCACGGCCTCGCGGTCGACGAACGCCGGCGACATCGCCGCAACCTGCATCGCCAGGTTGCGTGCGAGCGTACGGAACTCCTGGGTCCGGGCGACGAAATCGGTCTCACAGTTGAGCTCGACCAGGGCGCCGACCCGGTTGCCGCTGTGGATGTACGACTCGACCAGCCCCTGCGACGTCTCGCGACCTGCCTTGCGAGCGGCCGAGGCCAGCCCCTTCTCGGCCAGGATCTCCTCGGCCTTCTTCAGGTCGCCGCCGGCGTCGTCCAGCGCCTTCCTGGCGTCCATGACGCCGGCGCCAGTGCGCGAGCGCAGCTCCTTGACCATCTCGACCGTGATCTGCACCTTACTGACCATGCTCTTCTTCCGCAGCTTCGGCTGCCGCCTCGGCCTGGACCTCGACTCGCTGGCGCGCCATTCGCGCCGCCGCAGCGGCCTGCGCGCTCGCCCTCGCCTCGGCCTCCTGCTTCTCGATCTCGGCGACCTCAGCCAGCCGCTCCTCCTCCGCCCTCACGAAGCGCGACCGCCCATCGAGGATCGCGTCGGAAAGCCGGCTGGTGATCAGCCTGATCGCGCGGACCGAGTCGTCGTTGCTCGGGATCGGGTAGTCGATGCCGGTCGGATCGGAGTTCGTGTCGACGATGGCGACGATCGGGACCTTCAGGCGGCGCGCCTCGGCAACCGCGTTGCGCTCCTTCTCGATGTCGACCACGAAGATGGCGTCGGGCAGCCGGGTCATGCTCTTGATGCCGCCCAGGTAGTTGTTCAGGCGGTTGACCTCAGTGGCGGCCCGCATCTCCTCGCGTTTGGTGTGCCCGAGCGGCTCACCCTTCGCCTTGCGCTCTTCCATCCTGACCAGGAAGTCGACCCGCTCCTGGATCGTCTGGAAGTTGGTCATCAGGCCCCCGAGCCACCGGCGGTTGATGTAGTGCGACTCGCAGCGGCTCGCCTCTTCCGCGATCGTGTCCTGTGCCTGCTTCTTGGTGCCGACCATCAGGATCGTGCCGCCCCGTGAGGCGAGCTCGCTCAGGAATCGGGAGGCCCGGTCCAGGCACTCGATCGTGCGCTGCGGGTTGATGATGTGAACGCCGCCCCGCTTTGCGTAGATGTACTGGCGCATGTCGGGGTGCCAGCGCTTGGTCGGGTGTCCGATGTGGGCGCTGGACTCGAGCAGCGAGCGAACAGTGAGCGGCTCGTTGCCCGGGACCGATTCGACAGACTGTTGCACCTGGTTCCGCCTTCTTCGCGTGTGGTCTGACAACGGCTCTGGAGGGACGGTTAGCGCGCAAAAGCGCCCCGGTCGCAGAGCTTCCGGAAATCCCCGCCGAGTATAGCACAGCTATATCCAAAAACGACGGATTTCGTAACGGGCGCCCGGCGCCGTCCGGCCGGCAGGTCAGTCGGCCGGCACCCACCCATGCCGGACCGCAAGGGCAGCCGCCTCGGCGCGGTTCCCGGCACCGGTCTTCCGAAGGATCTCCGACAGGTAGTTCTTCACCGTCTGCTCGTGCAGACCGAGGATCGCGGCGATGACGCCGTTCTTGGCGCCTTTCGCCACCTCGGCCAGTATTGCGGACTCGCGCGCCGACAGCGGGCACGGGTGAACGCCCACGGTCCGGAGCTGGCCGATGGCTGTGCCCGCAAGAGTGGGACGGCGGGCGATCTGCTCGAGGAGAGGGCACTGCCCGGCGGCGACCTGGCGGACGGTGGCGGTGACCTCGAACGGCGACGGGCGGTCCGAGAGCAGGGCCCACGCGCCCGCCCGCATCGCCGCCAGCAAGGCGGAGTCGCCGCAGTCTGCGGCCAGGGCAACCGGCCGCGCGCAGCCGCCGTGGAGAGTGGCGACCCCGGCCGACGGCGTGAAGTCGACGATCGCGACGTCCACGGGCGCCGACTGGCCGCTCCCGGCCTCGACCAGGCTGAACCCGCCTCGGGCCGTCAGGTACCTGTTGATTCGCATCGAGAGCGAGGCGTCGACCAGTGCGATCAATACGCGTACCTGTTCGGCGGCCTGGACGGCCGCTACGCCATTGGACGACACGAGACCGCTCGGGATCAAAGACCCCTGCCCCGACCAGTCGCCGGGGCGGTCGCTGCGCGCGAGACGCGGCCTGCTCATGTCGAGTCATCTTGCCATCGCCACGCCGGCCCGGACACGCTGCGGAAAATCCCGAAATCGCGCAGTCGGATAACGTTGTAACTCGCGCCCGTATGTGCCTTCCAACATCCAACAGAAAGAGAAAGGGTCGACGACCAGGCGTGGCTTTCCCCGGTTGCCCCGCTGACCCGGCCAGGAGCGATCGATGACGGACGCTGACGCGGACCGGAACGGGCTCTTGCGCCGCTCGACGTTTGCCGCAGCGGCCGCAGGGCTGGCGGTAATCGCGGCCGCGTTCGTCGGCGGGCTGGCGGTCGGCGGCACCGGAGGAGCGGCGGTGGCCGGGGTCGTCAGCCTGTCGGCCCGGACGACCGGGTTCCTCGGGGACCTGGGGACGGGGCTGGGTCTCGGCTTCGCCTTCGCCGCCGGCATGGTGGCGGTCGTCAACCCGTGCGGCTTTGCGATGCTCCCCGCCTATCTTGGCCTGTACGTCGGCACGCACGACGCGAAGGGCACCAGAGTCGAGCACCGGCTGATCAACGCCTTCATCGTGAGCGCCGCAGTCGGCCTCGGCTTCGTCCTGCTGTTCGGCGCGGCGGGACTGGTCCTTTCGGCGGGAGCGCGGCCGGCCGCGCGTGTGTTCCCGTACGTCGGGCTGGCGGTCGGCGTAGGCGTCGCCGCGATGGGCGCCTACATCCTGGGCGGAGGGAAGCTTTACACGGCGATGGCGTCACGAGCGGCCAGCCGGATCGGCGATCCGCGGGACGCGACCTTCAGGGGCTACCTGCTCTTCGGCATCAGTTACGCCCTGGCCTCGCTGAGCTGCACGCTACCGATCTTCCTCGCCCTGGTCAGCAGCTCGATCGCGACCGGCGGGCTGGCATTCGCGCTAGGCCAGTTCGTCGTCTACGCCCTGGGAATGACCTTCGTGATCCTGCTTCTGACGCTCAGCCTGGCGCTCTTCAAGGGCGCGATGGTCGGAGTGTTACGGGGCATGCTCCCGTTCACCCAGCCCGCATCGGCCGCGCTGGTCCTGCTGGCAGGCGGCTACATCATCTTCTACTGGCTGACCGAGGGCGGGCTCGCCGCGAAGTTCACCTAGCCCGCGGGGTCACGCCCGCGAAGGCCTACTTGCAGGTGTTCGACAGCGTCCCGATGCCGGTGATCTCGATGTCGACCCTGTCGCCAGGCTTGAGAGCGTCGGGCGTGCCGGACGTGCCCGTGAAAATCATGTCGCCCGGCATCAGCGTCACGTACTTGCTGATGAACGACACGCACTGAGCGACGTTGAAGATCATCTCGCTGCCGTGGCAGCGCTGGGCTTCCTTGCCGTTGATGCGGCCGACGATGGTGACCTTGGAGGGGTCGACGTTCGTCTCGATCCACGGCCCGATCGGGGAGAACGTATCGGAGCCCTTCGCACGCCACCACGACCGGTCGCCCCGCTGCCAGTCGCGGGCGCTGACGTCGTTGCCGCACGTGTAGCCGTACACATAGCTGAGAGCGTCCCGCTCCGAAACGTTCCTCGCCTGCTTGCCGATCACCGCGACGAGCTCCGACTCGGCATCGATGCGGGTGGAATCGCGCGGCAGAACGATCGGGTCGCCGGGGCCGCAGATCGAGGTCGAAGGCTTCAGGAACGGCTCGGGCCGCTCCGGCTTCGGGGCGTCGTGCAGGTGCGAGCCGTAGTTGAGGGCCATCGCGAGCACCTTGCCCGGGTGCTGGATCGGCGCCAGCAGGCGCACCTCGGAGAGCTTGTACGTCTGGCCGGTGCGCTTGTAGCCAGCCGCCCACGGCACGCCCGAGACCTGATGGACGGTCTCCCCTTCGATCTCACAGTGGGCGGTCACGCCCTTCGCGGTGAACTTGCCGTAGCGCATTCGGGACTCCTCATTACTCAGCTTCGTGTGTGCGGGACAGCTGGCTCGATGCGGCGCAAGTGTATCCGAGGGCCGCGGCCATCGGACGCTGCGGTATGCATGCGTCAGCGCTGGCCAGGCGGCTGCACCCACGTTTCAGACCAGGCCAGGCACGCGGTCGACGACTGCCGGTCGCCCCGCATCTCCTGCCAGGGGCGTCCGGGAGCGAATTCCCCGTTCACGACGACCTGCGCACCACGGGCCGGAAAGAAAGTGCTGAACACGCCGAGCGGCCTGCCACCGAACCCTGGCGGGGCGTTCAGGACGAACGGTTCGATGAAGTCGTACCAGGTCAGCACGATCTCGTCCTCGTCGGAAGAAACCCGCTCCTCGGCCGACGAGCGCGGATCGCCATGGCGATCGAAGACGGCGTGATGCACCGGCAGCTTCGGGTCGGCGAAGGCCGGGAACAGGAGCGACTCGATCGTCGACTGCAGCCAGCGCGCCACCGCGACGTTGTCGGCATACACCCGGGCACCGGGCCCGGTCAGCTGGCTCTGCACAAACAGCGCGTGGCCGGTCCCGGCCGGGCACCAGAGGATGCGCCAGTGGCTGATGCGATCGGTCATGGTCTTGCCGCCGTCGGTGCTGAGGCGGATGAACGAGTTCTCACCGGTGAGCAGAACGCGGTTCGGGTCGACAGGCGGGGCCATCGTCGCCTCCTCGTGCCGCCCGTGGGCGGCGTCTTGCGCCAGAGGACGGGTTATCTTAGCGTGCCGCCCGGAGGTGGCCGATGGCTTACGACCTGGTCATCAAGAACGGGACCGTGATCGACCCCGCACAGGGAATCGAGAAGCGGCTCGATGTCGCGGTCTCAGGTGGCCGGATCGCCGCGGTCGAGCCGTCGATCCCGGACGCCAGCGCCCGTGACGTGATCGAGGCCGATGGCCTGCTGGTCACACCAGGGCTGGTCGACCTGCACGTGCACGTCTGGTGGGGCGTCGCCCACCTCGCCATCGAGGCCGATCCCCACACGCTGGCCCGCGGGTCGACCACGATCGTCGACGCCGGCTCGGCGGGCGCCAACACGTTCCCGGGATTCCAGCGCTACGTAATAGAGCGCACGCATGCGCGGACGCTGGCGTTCCTGCATATTTCCGGAATGGGTCAGCTCGACCGCGACATCGGCGAGCTGGAAGACATCCGTTGGGCGCGGGTCGAGCCGGCAGTCGAGGCGGCCCGCAATTTCGCGGGCAGCATCGTCGGGATCAAGGTCCGGCTCAGCGAGTCGATCGTCGGCGCCAACGACGTGGTCGCACTCGACCGCGCCATCGAGGCCGCAGCGCACATCGGAAAGCCGGTGATGATCCATATAGGAGGCACGAAGCATCCCCTCGAGGAGATATTCGGGAAGCTGCGGGCGGGCGACATCGTGACCCACAGCTTCACGGCGCGCCCGCCGGGGATCATCACGGACTCTGGCAAGGTGTTGCCGGCGGCGCTCGAGGCGCGGCGCCGCGGCGTGATCTTCGACGTCGGCCACGGCGCGGGAAGCTTTGGCTTCCGCATTGCGGAACAGGCACTCGAGCAGGGCTTCGCGCCAGCCACAGTCTCGAGCGACGTTCACGTCTACAACGTACGCGGGCCGGTGTACGACCTCGCGACGACCCTGTCGAAGTTTCTGCACCTCGGCATGCCGCTCGCCGATGTCATCTCGATGGCGACGCTGCGGCCGGCCGAGGCGATCGGGCGGCTGGGCGAGGCGGGCACCCTGCGCGTGGGTGCACCGGCAGACGTCGCGGTGATGCGCCTCGCGGAAGGGCCGGTGACGTTCGCCGACGCCCAGGGCGAAAAGCGGCAGGGCAGCCGTCGACTCGTGCCGGTCGTCACGCTACGCGCCGGGCGGCGGTTTTCGCCGGAGCACTGACGACCGGGCGCCGCCGCCGGGCCATCGCACGGGCGGCGTGTTCACGGCGATGGCGTGGCCAGCACCGCACGTACCCGTCGGAGGATCTCCTCGACCCTCGACGCCTTCGGAATGAAGTCGGCGGCGCCAAGCGTACGAGCACGCTCGATATTGGAGGCGGACGACGCGCCGGAGTAGACGACCACCGGGATCGACTTCGTGCTCCGGTGGCCCTTGAGGATCTTCAGGACCTCGAAGCCGTCCATCACGGGCATTATCACGTCGAGGAGGATCAGGTCGGGACGTTGTCGGGCGACACGCGCCGGCACCTGGTGCCCGTCAGTCGCCTGGCTGACCTCAAAGCCTTCAGAGGTCAGCAACTCCGTCAGGACCCGCCGGACCTCGTCGCGGTCTTCTACCACGAGGATTCGTGTCATGTCTTCGCCCCACGATGACCTCCTCCCCCTGGGCGAAGGAAAGGTAGCCAACCGGCCGTGTGCGTTTCGGTGGCGTATGGTGGAGTTTGCGGGTGCTAACTTACGCCGGGCCCCGGCCGGCGTCGGTCCACGGCCGGGTCCGAGAGGGGCAGGTGTGAACGCGGTCGCAGTACGGTCGCTGGGCAAGAGCTATGGCCGGACCGCCGTGCTGCGCGGGCTCGATCTCGACGTGCCGGCAGGCCGGTCACTCGTAATGCTGGGCGCGAACGGCGCCGGCAAGACCACGTTCCTGCGCATACTCGGGACACTGACCAGGCCAGACACCGGTACGGTAGTCGTGAACGGCTACGACGCCGCGGCCTCCGAGGAGGTGCGCCGCACCACCGGCGTGGTCACTCACTCCCCGATGTTGTACGGCGATCTCTCGCTTCGCGAGAACCTGCTGTTCTTCGCCAGCATGTTTCGCGTCCCGGACGGCCCCGGGCGCGCCGTGGAGGTCGCGGGCATCATGGAGATCGCCCACCGCCTCGATGACCGCGTCCGCAACCTCTCGCACGGGCTACAGAAGCGGGCCAGTCTCGCAAGGGCGCTCTTGCACCGTCCCCGCCTGCTGGTGCTCGACGAGCCCGAGAGCGGCCTCGACCAGGCGGCGATCGCGCTTCTGGAGGGATTGCTAGACCGTCACCACCGTGCAGGCGGCGCGTCGATCGTCGCCACACACTCGATCGAACGCGCCCCGCGCCTGGGCAGCCGGGTCGTGATCCTCGCCGGCGGGATGATCGTGTTCGACACGGCGGATCGAACGGTGGATGTCGACGCCCTGCGAGAGGCCTACGCCCGCCACGGGAATTCGGCCCACACGAGGTCGAGCTGAGGGTGTCGGCCCTCGGCCCGGTCTGGGCGATCGCTCGCAAGGACATCGTCCTGGAGCTCCGGAACCGGGAGATCGTCGTCTCCCTGCTCGTGTTCTCGATGCTGGTCCTGATCGTGTTCAACTTCGCCGTCGAGTTGACGACCGTCAACCTTGCCGTGGTCGGCCCCGGAATCCTGTGGGTGGCCATTGCCTTTGCGGGTGTCCTCGGCGTCAACCGGACCTTCGTGCTCGAGAAGGAACGGGACGCCCTCGATGGCCTGATGCTCGCACCGGTCAGCCGCGACGCCATGTTCCTTGGGAAAGCCCTCGGCAGCTTCCTGTTCATGCTCGTCGCCGAGGCGGTCCTGATCCCGGTGTTCGCCGCCCTGTTCGACGTGAGCCTGATGCGCGGCGAGACAGTGGTGGTCGCCCTGCTGGCCACTTCCGGCTTTGCCGGGGCAGGGACCGTCTTCGCGGCCATGGCCGTCAACACCCGCTCACGCGAGATCATGCTGCCGGTGCTCTTCCTCCCGGTCGTCTCGCCGCTGCTCATCGCAGCCGTGGAGGCGACCGCCGTGATCGCCGACGGCGGCGGCTGGGGCGGCCTGGGCGCCTGGCTCCAGCTCCTTGGGGTCTTCGACGTCCTGTTCGTTGCAGGCGGCGCAATCCTCTTCCATTACGTGCTGGAGGACTGAGAGGAGAGGCGGCCCGACGGCCCTCCGGTGATACGATTCGGGGAGTGATCTCGCTGCGCACCACATGGCTGGCCGCCAACGCGGTCCTGATGGCGGTCTCGCTCTGGATGATCTTCCTGTGGGCGCCGACCGACGCGAACCTCGGCACCGTGCAGCGCGCCCTCTACTTCCACGTGCCGGTCTCGATCATCGCGATCTGCGCCATCATCCTGGTTGCGATCGGCAGCGTCGTGTTCCTGGCGACCGGCCGTCAGAAGTGGGACTGGTTCGCATACGCCAGCGCCGAGACGGGCGTACTGATGGGGGGGCTCGCGCTGGTCACCGGCGCCATATGGGGCCGCCCCATATGGAACGTCTGGTGGACCTGGGACGCCAAGCTGACGACCACGCTCATCCTGTGGTTCATCTTCGTCGGCTACCTGATGCTCCGAGCCTATGCGCCTCCCGGCGCCCAGGGAGCCAGGCTCGCGGCCGTCGTCGGGATCATCGGTGCAATCGACGCACCGATCATCTACTACGCTGCGGACCTGTGGCGGACGACCCACCCGCAGCGGGTTGCCGGCCCCGGGGCCGAGGGAAGCCTTGAGTCCGAGATGGCGCTGACACTCGTGGTCTCGATGATCACCGTGGCGTCGACGTACGCATATGTGTTGCTCGAGAGGTACCGGGTACGCCGGAGCGAAGCCGAGCTGATCGAACTGAGCCAGAAGGTACGTGCCACGGTGGCGGCCTGATGAACACCAATCTGGGCTACCTGTTCGCCATCTACATCATCACGTGGGCCGGCTTCTTCGCCTACGTGTTCCTCGTCTCGCGCCGGCAGCGCGAGCTCGAGCGCGAGCTGAATCAGCTCAAGGCCATGCTGGAAGAGAGGCGCAAATCGACGCCAGGTGACGGTCGGTGACCGGGGCTTCGCCGGCCCCGGCCCGCTCGACCCGGCTACTATCGCCGCGGACCCGGCTGGCGATCGCTGCCCTGCTGTTCGCCGCCGCCCTCGGGTATTTCGCCTTCCTGGCCTGGCGAAGCGCCACGGTCTACTACCTCACGGTCGCCGAGCTCGAACAGGCGGGCCCGACCGCCGAGGGACGGTCGGTAAGGGTTGCCGGGAAGCTCGTGGGCGGCTCGTTCGTGAGGGCGGCCGATGGCCTGGACGTCACCTTCAGCGTCAGCGACGAGCAGGGGAACGTCCTGCCGGTGTCCTACCGCGGCGAGGTGGGGCAGATCTTCTTCAACGAGCACTCGCAGCTTATACTTGAAGGCAGCTACACGAACGACCGCAGGTTTCACACGCAGAAGCTGATAGTCCAGTGCCCGTCGAAGTACGAGGCGCTTCAGGACGCTGGCGAGCAGGCCCCCTACCAGACCGAAACCTACCGGGCTGCCGGTTCATAGGCCTCCCGTACGATGATCCCCGAAATACAAGCGCCTTCGCTCGTCGATCTGTCGCTGGCAGGCATCGTCGCCTATCTGCTTGGCGCGTTACCCTTCGCCTACGGCGTCAGCAAGTCCCGCGGCGTGAACATCTTCGCTGTGGGCAGCGGCCAGGCCGGCGCAACCAACGTCTACCGGCACGTCGGGCCCAGGTACGCCGCGATCGTGTTCCTCGGTGACGCCGCGAAGGGCGCGCTGTCGGTGCTCTTCGGCAGCTGGATCGGGCTGACCGGGACCTGGCTGCTCGTGCCCGCCCTGGCCGCAACGGCCGGCCACTGGAACTCCGTCTTCACGGGCTTCAAGGGCGGCGATGGCGTGTCGACCGGCGTCGGCATCGCCCTCGTGCTGGCCCCGTTCGCGGTCGCGATCCCGACCGCAATCGCCGGAGTCGTACTCTGGCGGTGGCACGGGACCGCGCACCCGACCCTCTGGGGCGGCCTCGCGGGGCTGGGGGCGTTCCTTGCCCTCTCTCAAACGAGCTGGGCCGATGTCGACCCCGGCGTCGTGCTCGGCATCACCGTCATCTGTGCGGCGATTCTGGTCCACAGCGTCGTCTACCACCGGCGGCACCCGGTGCGTCTCGCATCTGGCGGTGCGTCCCGCGAGGACCGTGCACGGACAGACGAGGGCGAACTGGCGGAGGACCGCCAGCGCTGATCCGGTACTAGTTGCGGGCTATCCGCCGTACCCGGTCGAGCGTGGCGTCCGAGGGCTTCTCGACCGGCAGATTCCGGAGCGCGGCGACCGTCGCCCTGAGCGTCCCGACGAACCCGTCGCAGTTCTGGCAGGCGGCAAGATGCAGCCTGATCCTCTCGGCGAGCGGGGCTCGCGCCTCACCGTCGAGGTAGGCGGAAGCGTTTTCCCGCACCTCCCGGCAGTCGTGGCCGTGGCGGCGACGCCGGAAGAACCAGAGGAAGCCCAATTCGTTGCTCTCCGCGGGCGGCGATTCTAGCGCAACCCTCTAAGCTAAGATGCCCTCCGGCCTTGATCGGTCGCGCACGCGGCCATGGCGACATCGGGAATCCCATGCAGGCTGGTGAGAGGGGTAACGCGCCCGCCGATTTCGAGAAGATCGTGACCGAGCACTCCTCGTTCGTTTACAACGTGGCCTACCGGATGATGGGCAGCCACGAGGAGGCGGAGGAAGTAGTTCAGGACACGTTCCTATCGGCATACCGCGCGCGCGACCGGTTCCGCGGGGCGTCCCAGGTGACCACGTGGCTCTACCGGATCGCGGTGAACGCGGCCCTGATGCGTCTGCGCAAGAAGAGCCGGAAGGTCGAGGTGCCTACGGACCCCGCGGTGATCGTGGCGAAGCACGATTCTCCGGACCAGGCTGCGACTCCGGACCAGGCGGCGCTTGGCGGGGAGCTTGCTGAAGTTATCCAGAAGGCGATCGGAACGTTGCCGCCCGAGCTCCGTGCCGCGGTCGTCCTGCGGGACGTGCAGGGGCTAACGAACGAGGAAGCGGCCGGCGCCCTGGAGATCTCGGTCTCGGCGCTCAAGACCCGGCTACACCGGGGGCGGGTCGCGTTGCGGGCGCACCTGGCGCCCTATCTGGCGAAGTAGAGTCTGGGGATGCGCGGCTGAAGGGCCGCGCGGGTCTCAGATCGCGTAGGTCTTCGCCAGGGCCTCGGCATTGCGCTCGCGGACGCCCGCCACCACCCTGGCGTAGCGCGCGTCCAGTGTCGGCCGCTCGCTGCGGTACACGACCCCCACCGGGATCGTCGGTTGCGCGAGCAGCGCCTCCGCCTGGCGAATGTCCGTCGGGTCGTGGTCGTCAGGGATCGGAACGGCCATCGGCTCGATGCCCTTGGCCTTGTTGCCTTTCAGCGCTTCGTAGGTGTCGTTGTACGTGGTGCAGGGCGACTGGACATGGACGATGGCAAAGCCCGGGTGGTCCATCGCCTGCTCGATCAGGGTGGCCAGCTCCTTCGGCTTGCTCGAATAGTGCGATGCGATGAACGAAACCCCGAGCTCAAGGTACAGCGACAGCGGCTTGACCGAGTCCTCGATCTTCCCGAACGGCGTCGAACTGGTCTTTATCCCGAGGTTGGTGGTCGGCGAGCTCTGGCCCTTGGTCAGCCCGTAGACGCCGTTGTCCATGACGACGCACGTGACGTTGAGGTTGCGTTGGGCCTGGGGGCCGAGATGTTCGGCGCCAATGCTCAGGAAGTCGCCGTCGCCCGCGACCACGACGACGTTGAGGTCCTGCCTGGCCATCTTGACCCCGAACGCCAGCGGGAGAGTGCGGCCGTGGATCCCGTGCAGTCCGAACGGCTGCTCGCCTTCAAGCAGGTGGACGAGGTTTCCGGAGCAGCCGATGCCGGCGACGACCACGTTGTTCGACATCGGGAGCTCGTATTTCTGGCTCCTTGCGGTCAACGCGAACTCGAGCGCCCGGCGGACGCCAAAGTCGCCGCAGCCCGGGCACCACTTGAAGTCGTACTCGGGGTTCTTCCCGCTCATGCCGGGACCTTTCTATCCTGGTGCTGCTTCACGAGCGCCTTGAGCGTGCTCGCCAGATCGCGCGCGTTGAACGGCAGCCCGCTGTACTGGCGAATCGACTCGGCTTTGACTCCATCTGATCGGAGCAGGGACGACCACTGGCCCTGGAAGTTCAGCTCCGGGACGATGACGAGCTCCTTCTGCCGCAGCAAGTCGAGCAGGCCCGGCGGAAGCGGGTGCAGGAACATCGTGTAGACCCAGCCCGCCTCGACCCCGGCCACCTTCAGCATCTCGTACGCCTCGCGGGCAGGCCCCTTCGAGCCGCCCCACGGCATGATCACGACCGGGAGGTCAGCGTCCTCGGCCTCGTACGTGCCATCGGTCAGGAGTCCCAGCTTGCTGAAGCGGCGCTCGGTGCCACGGATATGCCGGTCGGGCAGGTGCGTCGTATCGCCCCAGCCGTCGTGCTCGGAGCCGTTCGCCACATACGCCCCGGGCCCGCCCGGAAGCGGCATCGGCGATAGCTCGTCGGCGTCGTACCGCTGGTACCCGTTGCTGCCGGTGTAGACCGACCGGCGCTCGGGCTTGATCGAGGCCAGGTCAGGCCGGGGTATGTTCTGCGACCGCTCGGCCAGTGCCATCTCGCTGAGGATGACGACCGGGCCCTGGTACCGCTCGGCCCAGGCAAGCCCCTTCACCGCGGCGTCGAAGCACTCTTCGACGCTGCCCGGGGCGATGATCGGCAGCTTGACATCGCCGTGCGCCGGATGCAGTGCGGTCTGCAGGTCCGATTGCTCGGTCTTGGTCGGCAGCCCGGTCGCCGGGCCGCCGCGCTGGACGTCGATTACCACGCACGGGATCTCCGCCATCCACGCAAGCCCGAGACCCTCGCTCATGAGCGAAAACCCGGGCCCGGCGGTCGCCGTCATCGACCGCGCCCCGGCGTAGCCGGCGCCGACGATGGCGGTGATGGCTTCGATCTCCGAGCTGACCTGGTGGACGAAACGGCCCTTGCCGACCAGATTGTTCTCCATCCAGACGAGGATCGTGGTCGCAGGCGAGATCGGATAGCCGACATAGAAGTCGAGGCCCGCCGCCATCGCGCCCAGGGCCAGCGCCTCGTTGCCTCGGATGAGCAGCTGCTCGTACTGCGGAGGGTTTGGGGCTGCCAGCTCCCCGACCTCGAAACCGCTGTTGCCAGAGGCCTCGGCCCCCGCCTTGAGGGCCTTGATGTTCGACTCGATGATCTGGGCGTCCTCCGCGCGGCCTCGCGAGAATCGCTTCTTGACGAACGCCTCGAGGTAGTCGACCGGCATCTCGACGAGCTGGGCGATGGCGCCGATGACGACCATGTTGGCGGCGCGCGGGTTGTTGACCGCCTTCGCTATCTGATCGACCGCGATCCCGAAGCTGCGCCCGGCGCTGGCGCCCAGGTCGAAGTCCTCGGAGTTGTAGATCACGACCCCGCCCTCGCGGAGCTCGGAGACGTGGTGATCGTACGCGTACCTGTTGAACGCCACCAGGATGTCGAGGTGGTCGCCCTGGCTCTGCACCGGGTCGGTGGAGATCCGCACCTGCGTCCAGGTCGGACCACCGAGGATCTGCGAAGGGAAGGTGGCGAATGTGTAGACGTGGTAGCCGACCTGCGCTGCGGCTCGGGCGAGGGCGTCTGCCGATGTGACGACACCCTGGCCGCCTTCGCCGGCGAACCTGACGACGAAATCTCGGCTCTTCAAGCCATCCTCCAACCGCGTCGCGGCCGGGTGACCCCTCGGGCACGCCCGCGCCCCGTGATCATGTTCTCGTCCATTCTGGTTTCGAGATGAGGCCGGCGTCCGCGCTGCGCTGGGCAAACGCGGGCAGCGTGGCGGAAATCGTAGCCAAGTCTCTCATTATTGGTGTGCTTGATTCGCGGTGTCAACCGGAATTCCGCGTGGGTGTTTTGGCCCCTCGCGGGCGAACCGCAGGGGGCCCCTGTTGTAACCTTGGCTTCAGGGGCATCCAGGGTCACTTCGTTGCGGACTCGACGCACCACGCCAGATACGGCGTCGGCGGTTTCCTACGGCGGCGTCGTCCTCCGCGACCGGCCGGATTCCAGCGTCGAGGTCGTAATATGTGGCAGACGCGGGCCGACCCTCTGGGCGCTCCCGAAAGGCACCCCGAATCCGGGCGAGACGGGGGAGCAGACGGCCCTTAGAGAGGTCAGGGAAGAGACCGGGCTGGAGGTCGAACCCGTCGGCAAGGTCGGAGAGGTCCACTACTCCTACGACAGGCCGCAGGATGGGGCGACGGTCCGGAAGACGGTCCACTTCTACCTGATGCGGCCAGTCGGCGGAGACACCGCCGCGCACGACCCGGAGTTCGATACGGTCGAGTGGGTCGAGACGGCCGAGGCGCTGCGACGGCTCACGTATCTCAATGAAGCGAGAATCCTGGAAGCGGCTGTTGCAATGGCCGCGCACGAGACCGATGGAAACCGCTAGCGCCCGCCTGGAAGGCCGGCTGACGGTCCTTCGCCAGAAGCGGCCCTCCGACGTCGAGGCGGACTACGCCTGGCGCATCGATCCAGAGCTTGCCGCTCTGGACGCGACCGCCCCGCTCCGGATGACGTTGAGGGAGTACGTCCGGTATTTCCGCGACGAGCTCGAATACCCGTCCCCGTGGTCGGTGCGCTACGCGATCGACACCACCGACGGGACGCACATCGGGAACTGCATGTACTACGACATCAACGACGAGGCACGGCAGGCCGAGGTCGGGATCATGATCGGCGACCGCCGCTACTGGGACCGGGGGTACGGTTCCGACGCCCTGGAGACCCTGCTGGCCCACATCTTCGCCCGGACGCGGCTTGAACGCGTGTACCTCCACACGCTCGACTACAACGTGCGGGCGCAGCGCTCGTTCAAGCGGGTCGGCTTCAGCGAGATCGGCCCGGTGCGCCGGGACGGCCACAACTTCGTCATGATGGAGGTCCGGAGGGAGTCGTGGCTGGCACGGGGTGCTTCAAGGCCGCATGACCAGGATCTGCCGGCCGTTCCGGACCACGTCGTCCCGTGACCAGAGCATCGGGTGGTACCCGTTCCTTCGCCACACCCTGACCAGGTCGTCATAGTGGCGGCTGCCGACCATGCCTGACTGCCCTGGCGCATGGATGGCCATCGAGCTTCCGAAGTCTCCGGGATCGATGATCTGACGGTACGACGGGCAGGATGCCCGGGCGTCGTACGGCCGGTGAGGGGCGAGCCCGCTCTGCGCCGGGGTGTCCATATCGCCTCCGATCGGGTACGGGCCGCGGTCGAATACCCGGTCGAGGGGCTGGCGGAGGCCGACCGGGTGCGGGAAGCGCACTCGGTGGATCCGGCCCCAACGCCAGCGGCGAGGGTCACCGCCGAGTTCTGAGCGGAGCCACGCGACCGCGCGGGTCAGCGCGGCCTCTACCGCCGCGTCCCGCCCGCCGGCCTGGCGGACCCACCATGAGTCACCGGAGGCGATCATCTCCAGCATCGCCACGGTCTCGTTTCCGTACAGCTCGTTGCCCGGCGCCAGCACCGAACTGGGCCCGATCCCGGTAAGCCCCCTGCGAATGTCATCCGGGATCGGCGCCAGCAGGAGCTGAATCAGCTCGTGTCGCGCGACCTCATACACGGTGCCGCCCACGCTGCCGTCGTCAAGTTGCCCGTCCCAGGCACGCAGGAGCCGCTGGGCGAGGCGGGCATCGGGGTGACCGAGGCTGAGCCCCGCCACGATGCCGGCGAACTCAGCGCCCGGAATCGATCCGACATCTGCCTGGAGGGCCCTGCAATCGTCGGCGGTTACGCGGTCCCGGCTGCCCAGGAACTCCACGATGCGCCTGGCCCGATAGCCGTTGACCCAGGCGTTTCCCAGGTAGTGCGGATAGCCGTCGGCGACGATCCTGTGGTTCGCCGACACGATGAAGCCTTCCCGCGGGTTCAGGGCGTGCGGCATCTCGTCGAACGGTATGAACCCCGTCCATTCGTGCGTGCCCGTCCAGCCCGGGGCCGGCATCGACCCGTCGCCCGCGGCCCTGATCGGTACGTTGCCGGTCACCCGGTACCCGATGTTGCCGTCGACGTCCGCGTAGACGAAGTTGAGCTGGGCGGCTGAGCCCAGGCGGAGGGCGTCGGAGAAGCCCTTCCAGTCGGCGGCCCGGTTAATCGCCAGAAGCGCCCCGAGGTCCCCCTGACCGGCAAGGGCGACCGCGCTCAGCGCGTACCGCGTGCCGGAACCGTCCGGGCCGTCGGCGACGATCGGGCCGTGGCGAGTCGTGACGACGCGGTGCACCACCGGCTCGGCCTGGTGCTTGATGCGGACCGTCTCGTCCCGCAATCCGGCGTCGTGCCAGTTCCCCTGGTACTCGTACCGGTCGCCCCGGAACCGTTCCTCGAAGAGGTCCTGGCAGTCGGTGAAGGCCACCGTCATCCCCCAGGCAATCCGGCTGTTGTGCCCGATCATGACGGCCGGGATGCCGGCGAGAGAGGCGCCCGTGACCTCCAGACCAGGCGCCGAGAGGTGGTTCTCGTACCAGACCGAGGGCGATGACAGGAACAGGTGAGGGTCGTTGCAGAGCAAGGGACGCCCGGTCGCCGTCCTCTTCCCGCAGATCACCCATGCGTTGCTGCCGCCGCCAGCCGCCGGACCCGTGATCGGAAGCCCCGGCGGATCGCTCGGATCGCCGACGGTAATCCCGCCGGGAATGGTCACCGGGCTCGAGGCGGGATAGCGGAATCCCCATTCGGCAGCGGCCGCCTCGCCGACCGCCGACCTGAGCTGCTGGCGCACGAGCTCGCCGTGCCATCCGAAGGCAAGCTGCCAGATCATGAGTCGCGTGAACGCGATGCTGTCGACCGGCCTCCACGGGTCCGGGTCGTAGCCCATCAGCGTGAACTCGAGCGGCTTCTTCCGTCGCTTCGACGCCAGGCAGGAGTTCACGCCGTCGGCGTATGCCTGCAGCGCTTCCCTGACATCGCTGGACGACGGGCCTGGCGCTCCGGCGCAGATCCGGGCCCATTCGTCGTGGGCTGCCTGCCCGATTCCCAGCGTGCGCGAGAAGCGGTCGGTCGCGAGGCCGCCGGCCCCGAACGCCTCGCTCAGCGTGCCGTAGGCGATGCGACGCCGCAGGTCCATCTGGAACAGCCGCTCCTGGGCGTGGACGAAGCCCTGGGCAAAGAAGGCATCGCCGGCCGAGCCCGCGTAGATGTGGGGTATGCCCCAGCGGTCACGGACGATCTCGACCGGGGAATGGAGCCCTTCGGCTGTCAGCGCACCCGAGGTACAGGGAAGGCGGCGGCGGGCCAGCAGGGTGAGCCCCGCGGCCACCAGCGGACCGGTCAGCGAACGGAGGATCGGCACCGTAGGTCGGTCACGAGCCTCCCGGCTGACCTGCCTGGACTTCCTTCGGCGACTGCATCGGCGCCGGGTTCACCATGTCGAGGCCAAGCGTGCCAGGAAACAGCGCGGCCAGCTCGTCGACCGTCCACCGTCCGTCCTTGTGAATCGCCCTCGTCACGACCGGCTCTCCCATCAGTCCGACCGTGTTGCCCACGCAGTGGAAGATCCTGCCGGTGACCCCCGCGGCCGAGTCTGACGCCAACCAGCCAACCATCGGCGCCACGTCGTCAGCGTCACGCGTGAGGATGCCCTCGGGAGGCGGCAGGGCAGACCCCCGCCGCATCTGCCGTACCGCGTCGGGCACGCTGGCGGTCATGCGGGTGTTGGCGCCAGGCGAGATCGAGTTCACGGTCACGCCGTACTTGGCCATGTCCTTCGCGACGACGCGCGTGAAACCGGCAATGCCATCCTTGGCAGCACCGTAGTTGGACTGCCCGGAGTACCCGTAAAGGCCGGACACCGAAGTGAACGTGATGATCCGGCCGCCCTTCTGCTGCCTGAAGAGGATCGACGCCGGCCTGACGATCGAGAAGGTGCCCTTCAGGTGCACCGCGATCACGTCGTCCCATTCCTGCTCGGTCATGTTGAAGACCATGCGATCGCGAAGGATGCCGGCAGGCGTGACGACGATGTCGATGCGGCCGAACGAATCGACCGCGGCCTGTACGACCTTCTCGCCGCCGGCTGCGCTGGCGACGCTGTCGTAGGACGCTATTGCCTGCCCACCTGCCGCTTTGATCTCGTCAACTACCTGCTGTGCGGGCCGGGCGTCCGAGCCGGATCCGTCGAGCGCGGCGCCGATGTCGTTGACGACAACCCGCGCGCCCTGTGCTGACAGCAGAAGCGCGATCCCGCGACCGATGCCCCGGCCTGCGCCGGTGACCACCGCGACCTTTCCATCCAGCCGGGTCGCCGTTCCTGACGCCGCCGGCTCCTTGCCATCGAGCAGTCTGACCGGGACGAGCTTTGCGAGCTCTTCCTGGGTCCACCTGCCGCGCGGCTTGAAGATCGAGCGGACCGGCCTCGGCTGGGACATGAGCCCAACGGTGCCGCCGTGGACCAGGAAGATCTGCCCGTTGACGTTGGCGGCGTAGTCGCTGGCGAGATAGCCGACCATTGGTGCGATGTCGGCGGGGTCGAGCGACCCCGACGCTCCCGCGAAATCGGCGCCTGCGGCGGCCAGGGACTGCTTTGCTGCCTCCGGGATCGTGGCGATCATCCTGGTCATGGCGCGCGGGGCGATGCAGTTCGCCGTGGCGCCATACCTGCCCAGGTCCCGTGCGACCACCTTCGTGAAGCCCGCGATGCCCGACTTGGCGGCACCGTAGTTGGCCTGGCCTGCGAACCCGATCAGGCCTGACTCCGAACTGAAGGTGATCACCCTTCCGCTGCGCTGCTGGCGGAAGACGATGGCCGCGTGCTTCACGACCGTGAAAGTGCCCTTCAGGTGCACTGCGATCACGTCGTCCCATTCCTGCTCGGACATGTTGAAGATCATCCGGTCGCGCAGGATGCCGGCAGGTGTGACGACGATGTCGAGGCGGCCGAAGGAGTCGAGCGCGGTCTTCACGAGCCGCTCTCCCGCGGCCATCTCGACCACGGAATCGGCGCTGGCGATCGCAGTCCCCCCGGCTGCACGGATGGCGGCGACCGTCTCATCGGCCGGGCCGCTCGACCGCCCGGAGCCATCGACCGCGCTGCCGACGTCGTTGACGACCACCCTGGCGCCCAGTGACGCCAGCAGCTCGGCACAGGCCCGCCCGATGCCCCGGCCGGCCCCGGTCACAATCGCCACCTTGCCGTCGAGCAGTCCCGCCATCATCCTCCCCTTCCCGTCCAGCGCCGAGGCGTCGTCTGAAGCCTTGACGGCAAAGCGACCGTGGCCCTGCCCGGCGTCGTCGTCTCGCCCGCGCCGTTTTCGAGGCCGATTTCGCATTCCACGAGGTTTCGGGTGCCATCCTGGCGCATCCCGGTGACCCGGCCCCGGCAGGTCAACGTGTCGCCGGGGTAGTCGATCCCCCGGTAGGAGACCTCCAGCTCCACGAGCCTGCCCGCCGGACCGATCCAATCGGTCAGCATCTGCGCGAGGAAGGCGCTCTTCAGAGCGCCATGGACGATCACTGACTTGTGACCGGCCGCCTGGGCGATCTCCCTGTCGTAGTGGATCGGCACATAGTCATCGGAGGCACCGGCGTACATCACGAGCTGGCGAGTCGTCGGTCGCTTCTCCAGCGCTGGTAGCTGGTCGCCAACGCGAACGTCCTCGAAGAACGGTCCGGCACCATTCATATCAGTAGGTAATGATCGTCGACCGCTGGACGGCGGCCACGCTGCCGGTTTGGTCCACATAGCGGATCTCACGCACCTTGAACAGCATCGTGCCGAGCCTGCCCTGCTTCTCGAACACGTCGATGAGCTTCGAAACCACCGTCACACGTTCGCCGGCGATCAGCGGCTGATCGAACCGGTACGTGCTGCCACCGTCCAGCACGCGCTGGAACGGCTCGGGAAACGGCCGCGTCTCCGGTCCCGGGACGAGCAACCTGAGGAAGGTAGGCGGGGCCACGACGCCCCCGTAGCCGGCCGCGCGCGCGGCCGCCTCGTCGACGAAGATCGGGCTCGGGTCGCCAATCGCCCTGGCGAACTTACGAATGGCTCCCGGTTCGATGTCGTACGTGACCGGCTCGGTCTCCGAGCCGATCAGCGACCGCATCTCGGCCGTGACTACGGAGCTCCCGGACGTACGGTCCGACGCCTGCGTCACCGTGGAGCCGCCCTCTCGAGCCGGGCGAAGCTCTGCATCAGCCGCTTGACCCCCTTGCCGGTGAAGGCGACCGTCAGTTCGAGATCGCCGTGGGAGGGAGCGGCAGCAACGACGACGCCTTCGCCGAAGACGGAGTGCTTGACCCGGTCACCCGCGGCGAACGTCTCGCGGGGCGTCGCCGGCGCGGGCAACGGGACCGCGGCGGCCCGCCGGAGCGCAAGGGGGTCGCGCACGACCTCCGCACGCCTGGGGTCCCGCCGGTTGGGCGCTCGACCACGGATGTGTGAAGGCGGCAGCTCGTCCAGAAACTGCGAGGGAAGCGACGGGAGTCCACCGCCGCGGAAGCCCCGCTTGAACGCCCGGAGCATGTACAGCCGCTTACGGGCGCGTGTCATCCCGACGTAGCAAAGCCGGCGCTCCTCCTCGAGCTGCATCGGGTCTTCCATCGAGCGAGAGTGTGGGAGGAGCCCTTGCTCCAGTCCGACCATGAACACGGTGTCGTACTCGAGACCCTTGGCCTGGTGCAGCGTGATCAGTGTGAGCGAGTCACCTTCGGTGCCATCCATCGTGTCGACATCGGACACAAGCGACACGTTCTGAAGGAAGTCGCCAAGGCGATCGTGCGGCGATGGGCCTTCGAACGGCTCAGCGGAGGCTCGAAGCTCGAGCAGGTTCTCCCACCGCTCCTCCCGGGTCTCCTCGTCGGATTGCAAATGCCGCTTGTAGCCCGTGTGCTCGAGGACGAAGTCGATCATCTCGGGCGGACCGAGCACGAAGCTGCGTTCCACCAGAGCTTGAACGAGCCGGGCGAAATCCTCCAGCGCAGCTACCGCGCGCTTGTTCAGCGAGGATGCCAGCCCGTAGGCGGGTTCGCCGCACCTGGTCAGCGCCTCGAACATCGATACCTCCTGGCGCCCCGCCGCGTTCTTGAGCGCCGTGACGGTGCGGTCGCTGATTCCTCGCGCTGGGAGGTTAATCACACGCTCGAGTGAGACATCGTCGGCGGGATTGGTCACCAGCCGCAGATAGGCAAGGACGTCCTTGATCTCCCGCCGTTCGTAGAACTTGAGTCCGCCGACCAGCTGATAGGGGATTCCGTTCCGGTTACAGGCGACTTCCAGCGCTCGCGACTGGGCGTTCACGCGGTACATCACCGCGATGTCTCGCCGTGACACCGCCTCCTGCTGGACCAGCCTCTCGACCTCCTGCACGACGAGTCTTGCTTCCTCCTCCTCGTCGTAAGCCTCCCCGATCACGATCGGCGAGCCCTTCTCGTTCTCGGTCCAGAGGTCGTTCGGCAGGCGTCCCTTGTTGTGCGAGATGACGGCGGCGGCGGCCTCGATGATCGTTTGCGTCGACCGGTAGTTCTGGTCGAGGGTGACCACGCAAGCGTCCGGGTACACCTTCTTGAAGTCGAGCATGTTGCGCGGGTCGGCATGGCGCCACGAGTAGATCGATTGGTTTGGGTCGCCGACCACACAGATGTTCCGGCGCTTTGCGGCCAGCATCCTGGCCAGGCCGAACTGGAGGGCGTTGGTGTCCTGGAACTCGTCGATCAGCAGGTGGATGAAGCGGTCCTGGTAGCGTTCCAGCACCTCGGGGCTGTTCTCAAACAACCGGTGGGCGACGAGCAGCAGGTCGTCGAAGTCGACAGCGTTGGCGGCGGCGAGGAGCTCCTGGTAACGGCGGTAGACGCGGGAGACGATCTCTTCGAAGTACGAGCCGGCGCTCGGGTGGAAGTGGGCGGCGTCGATCATCCGGTTCTTCGCGTCCGAGATCGAAGCCAAAATCGCCCTCGGGGCGAACCGCTTGTGGTCGATCTCGTACTCCTCGAGAACGCGGCGCACCAGCCGTTCCTGGTCGTCGTCGTCGTAGATGGAGTAGTTCGGTTCCAGGCCGGCCGATCCACCATCGACGCGCAGGAGCTGAGCGCAGAACGAGTGGAACGTCCGGACCAGAACGCCTCCGCCCGGCGCCCCGAGCAGCCGTTCGCAGCGTTCCCTGAGCTCCCGCGCGGCCTTGTTGGTGAAGGTGACCGCCAGGATGCGGTGGGGCGGGGTGCCGGTTGCGATGACCAGGTAAGCGATGCGGTGGGCCATTACGCGGGTCTTGCCGCTGCCCGGTCCTGCCACGATCAGCAGCGGTCCCTCGGCCCAGGTCGCGGCCTCCCGCTGGCGCTCGGTGAGGGTCGCGAGGATCGTATCGACGGAGGCGGAGGCTGGAGAGGTCACGGCCCGATTCTAGCAGCGGGCCATAGCTGAGCCGAAGCGGGCGGTGGCGCCCGCGCTACCGGGTTACAGGCTGGGCCAGCGCTGCTTCGATCGCGCCGAAGTTGATCGCGGAGTCCGCGAGTTCCCGCATCCGCGCCATCTTCCCCGGATGGTCAAAGCGCGCCCGGTCCTGGATCGTCTCGAGGAGCGCCGAAGTCCTGTGGGTGTCGTGCGGCACGACGATGAGCGGTACGCCCTCCTGTTCGGCCTCGTACTGGACGTACTGGATCGGCACGGGCGGCTGCCCGGCGGTCAACACCAGTGCCTTGATCGGGGTCGCAAGGGCCGCCATCTGCATGTCCGGGCGATCGCCTCTGATCACGGCAGCCGCGTTTTCCCGGACGGAGAAGTAGTGGACGCCCCAGTCCCACACGTTGCCACCCACGAGAAAGTAGTCGATGAGGTCAGCCGACTTCTCCCGGCCCAGAACGAACTCCCCGCCAAGGTGCGCCGCGACGTCGCCGACCGTTACTGCCAGGAGACGCCGGTCGTCCGGCACGGCGCCGAAGTACGCGATTCCCGCTGCCTCGAGGGCCGGCCTAAATTTCGTCTCCAACGTGTGCTGCCGGTAGCGAGGCAGGCCGCCCGAGACCACGCCGATCAACTGCCGCCCGAGCGACCGGGCGACTGGGACCGGGTCGTCTCCCCATCCACTGACCAGCAGGATCTGCGCGTCGAGCTCCTCGGCAAGCCGGCGGTTGAGCTCGGGCGCCCCGGTGAGGCCCTCGACGATGATGGGGTTGGCGCGGTCGGCCAGACCCAGGATCGAGCGGGCCGCCGCTGCGACTTCTGCCACCTGCGGAAGGCTCGACTGAAGCGTCGTTGGCTCGACCGCCACGGCACCGTGGACCAGCTTTGCAGGCGGCAGCGCGTCACGGTCAGCCGCACTGCCGGATCGCGTAAACGCGCGGCCGACCGCCGGCGTTCGCCCGTGTTCAGCAACCATGCTGGCGACCCAGCAGGAAATCGCGGTCTTTCCAGCACCAGGCGACGTGGAGGCGACAACTAGCGTCGACATCGGGAGGCAATGATACGATCAGCCCAAATGCTGGGGTAGCTCAG
>Ga0233425_10001689_pt1 | contig 47666 bp, 36 predicted proteins | sample Watercolumn_Towu_2_FD_181712 | JGI IMG/M metagenome (GOLD analysis project Ga0233425, IMG submission 181712) | Freshwater microbial communities from Lake Towuti, South Sulawesi, Indonesia - Watercolumn_Towuti2014_140_MG | ecosystem: Environmental > Aquatic > Freshwater > Lake | place...
GCGAAGCGTGGCAAGGACAAAGTGCGCGTCCTGTGCTGGGCCTGGAGCCTGCGAATCCTGCTCGACCCGCAATCGACGATTCAATCGGTCCCCGACATTCAGGTGGCCGATCGGCTCGCGTTCGGGCTGCGCGTGAGCGGTTCCGTCAAAGAGCCGGTCCGTTTGTACTTCGACAAGGAAACCAGGCGCCTCGTCGCGATCGACTACGACGACACGCGGCACCTTTTCAGTGAGTGGATGCAGACGGAGCAGGGTCACCAATACCCGTCGCACGTGGTCGGATTCCGCTTCGAAAATCGTGATACGGGTACACTTAAGGCCAAGCAGTGGTATCAGACGGACATTCTGGAACTGACACCGCTTCAAGAACTGCCTGACGAACTGAAGCGGTAGCGTCGCAGCCGACGCCACACCGTGTCCGGTCAATCCGTGCCACGGTCTCGGCTGGTCCAGCGGAACGAACTGGCAGAGTCAGGAGATTTGCGGCGCATCGCCGCGGATTTGAAAGGGAGATTTTTAGTGACGCCGCTTTTCAAGAAACTGAATCTTGGCAGCAACGAAACCGTGCTTGTTATCAATGCGCCGGAATCTTTTGAATCCGAACTTTCACTTCTCTCGGGCATCGAAATGCTGCGAAAGCCGTCGCGAAAAACCCGGGCGCGGTTCGCGATAGGTTTTGCGGTAAAGCAGGCCGAGCTGGATCGGGTGTCTGCCGCACTTGCATCGTCAACCGACGGGGATGCGATTGTATGGGTCGCGTATCCCAAGGGAACTTCGAAGAAGTACAAATGCGAGTTCAACCGTGATCATGGCTGGTCCGTGCTGGGCGACGCTGGTTTCGAGCCCGTGCGTCAGGTTGCGATTGATGACGACTGGTCGGCGCTGCGTTTCCGCAGGACGCAGTACATAGGATCGATGACTCGAAAAAGCGGTATGGCCATATCCAAGCTGGGCAAACGCCGGACCAGGCGGAGAACAGTCTCGGACGAATAGTTTTCAAATTTCGTTGAAAGGGAACCGCACTGTGCGACGAGTACGCTTTTCCGTCGCCATGAGTCTGGATGGGTACATCGCGGGGCCGCATGGCGAGAGCGATTGGATCGTCATGGACCCGGATATTGACTTCCGCCGGCCGTTTCCCTCTCGTTGACGATCGCCGTAGCTCGCCGCTACACTCGTCGCTGATTTCGTCATCCGCCACGGCAGTAAGGAAAGAGCGCGCATGAGCATCGAGCAGCTTGCGATTAACACGATTCGCACCCTTTCGATGGATGGAGTTCAGAAGGCCAACAGCGGTCATCCGGGCACGCCGATGGCGTTAGCGCCGGTTGTGTACCAGCTTTGGCAAGACTTCATGCGCTACGATCCGAGCCACCCTAGTTGGCCGGCCCGAGATCGATTCGTGCTTTCGTGTGGTCACGCGAGCATGCTGTTGTATTCGATACTGCATCTGGCTGGAGTGCGCAAGACAGACGGTGGTGAACCGTTGGCGATCACGCTGGATGACTTGAAGAATTTCCGGCAACTGCATAGTCCGTGCGCGGGGCATCCGGAATATCGCGAAGCGGCGGGGATCGAGATGACGACCGGACCGCTGGGACAGGGGATTGCCACCAGTGTCGGGATGGCGGTCGGTGCGAAGTGGATGGCGGCGCGTTACGGTCGGCCGGGATACGAAATGTTCGAGTTCGACGTTTTCGCGCTTTGCAGCGACGGCGACTTGATGGAGGGAGTGGGTTGCGAAGCGGCATCGATCGCGGGGCATTTGAAGCTCTCGAATCTCTGCTGGATCTACGATGATAATCGGATCACGATTGAGGGCGAAACCGAACTGGCGTTCAGCGAGGACGTGGGGCGCCGTTTTGAAGGGCTGGGTTGGAATGTTGTACATGTGGAGGATGCCAATGATCTGCACGCGCTGGCGGACGCCTTTCGCGCGTTTCTCAACACGACGGATTGTCCGACCCTGATCATCGTTCGCAGTGTGATCGGCTACGGGTCGCCGAATAAGGCCAATACGCACGGCGCTCATGGAGCGCCGCTGGGCGAGGAGGAGGTTCGCAAGACGAAGCAGGTCTACGGCTGGCCGGCGGATGCCAATTTCCTGGTCCCGGACGAGGTGCGGGCGCATTTCGCCGCAGGGATCGGCAAGCGCGGTAGCGCGATTCGAGCCGGCTGGGTGGAACGATTTGCGGGGTATGCGTCGCATTATCCGGAACTTGCGGCGGAACTGCAGGCGATCTGGAGTGGTCAGCGGCCGACCGGTTGGGAACGCGGCATTCCGTCATTTCCGGCCGACCCCAAAGGTCTGGCCACCCGGGTCTCCTCGGGCAAAGTGATCAACAGCCTCGCCCACAGTTTCCCCTGGTTCCTCGGCGGCTCCGCCGACCTCGCCCCGTCCACGATGACCTTGATCGAGTCGCCGGAGGCAGGCCACTTCAGCGGAGACCACTACGCGGGGCGGAATTTTCACTTTGGGATCCGCGAGCACGGAATGGCGGCCGCGTGCAACGGCATGGCGCTGGTCGGGTTACGACCCTACGGCGCGACGTTCTTCGTCTTCAGCGACTACCTCCGCCCCGCGATGCGGCTCAGCGCTCTGATGCGACTTGGAGTGACCTACATATTCACTCACGATTCGATCGGACTGGGAGAAGATGGTCCGACGCATCAGCCGGTCGAGCATCTGGCGGCATGCCGGGCGATCCCGGGACTGATCGTGGCGCGTCCCGGTGACGCCAACGAAGTTGCCGAAGTCTATCGAGCCGTACTTTCGATCCAAGACCGGCCGTCCGCGCTGGTGCTGAGCCGCCAGAATGTGCCGACCTTGGATCGCACCCGTTATGCACCGGCCGCCGGCGCGGCCCAGGGCGCCTATCTGCTCGCGGAGTCGTCGTCCAGTCCGCGAGCGATCCTGATCGGAACGGGAAGTGAACTGGCGATCTGCGTGGCGGCCTACGAATCGCTGGCGGCGGCGGGGGTGGCCGTTCGACTCGTGAGCATGCCGTCGTGGGAGTTGTTCGAGCTACAACCGGCGGAGTACCGGGCCCAGGTGTTGCCCGCGGGGATCACGGCGCGCGTCGCCGTTGAGGCCGGAATTCAACAAGGATGGGAACGGTACCTCGGTCCCCAGGGGCGTTTTGTCGGCATGTCGTCCTTTGGAGCGTCGGCGCCCGCCGGCGTACTCTACAAGCATTTTGGACTGACGGCGGATCGCGTCGTCGCTGAAGTGAAGGCGGCATTGGAGTTGAGTTCCAATTGATTTCAGAATTTCAAAGGAGCCTCAGATGCGATGTCCAAAGGGATGGCTCGTCGGAAGTTTGTTTTTCAGCTGCGCGCTGATCGCCAGTTCCGTGTCCGCCGCCGATCCCCCGGCGCCGGGAGCCCCCGCCGCCGCGTCGTCGAAACCGCCGCGCGACAAGCAGGAACTCTACAAGGACCTCGCAGAACGTCTACACCGCGTAAAACTGACCGGCAACTTCACGATCCTTGGCAAGGACGGCCCGCTGGTCAAGGAAGAATATTACATTCTCAACGCCAAGAAGCTCGATCAGGGCGAAATGTGGCTGCTGAACGCCCGCATCAAGTACGGCGATCACGACCTGACCGTGCCGCTGCCGCTGGAAATCCAATGGGCCGCCGAGACCCCCGTGATTACGCTCGACAAACTCACCATTCCCGGCCTGGGGACATTTGGCGCCCGGGTACTGTTTCACGAAAAATCGTACGCCGGAACCTGGTCGCACGACAAGGTCGGCGGGCACTTGTTCGGCACGTTCGAGAAAATGAAGGACGAATAGCCGTCGATCCGGGCGCGTCGTCCACGGCCGATTCGATCGATTCGCTTACACGCGATTAGCGCGCAGTTCGCGCAACGCGTAGTGCGTGTCACGCCAGCGGATGCCGCCGCTGCGCAGCGCGATCAACATCGAGCGCCACTGGATCCAGATCATCGTCGCTGCGGCGAACGGCAACGCAAATGCCCGCCAGGGCGATAGCTGCTGCAGGCTCGACGTTTGCGCGACCAGCGCAAGCCAGATAACGATCGATGCCAGGTTGAGCCACCAGGCGGCACCCGCATAAATCCCAACCGCCAGAAACGGCCAGACGTGCAACATGAAGACGGCCAGCGACGTCGCCGTGACCACCGCGACCCGATATTCAGCGACCGCAAATGTGTTCTTCTCCAGTCCCACCACCAGTTCGCGAAAACTCGAATACCACTCCACGCTGATCATCCCCAGCCCGTTCAGGCAATCCGCGCGGCCCCCGGATCGTTTGAGCACTTTCGCCAGCTTCAGATCGTCGTCCGGCCGCATCGCGAGCGCGGCATGTCCGCCCGCCGCACGATATTGTTCGCGACGTACCAGGTTGAAAGCGCCGATCCCAAGATGAGCGCCACTCCGCTGGTCGCGCACCTTCCACGGGCGCAGATAAGCATAAAAGTAGAATGCGAAGCAGACGACAAACGATTGCAGGAACCAGCCCGGCATCTTGGTGTCGGGCGCCATCGTCAAGTGATCCAGGCCGTGGCGCTGTGCGTACGGTATCGCCCGTCGCAATACGGTGGGCTCAAAGACCACATCGGCATCCGTAAACAGCATCCATTCTCCATGCGATCGGTCCGCCCCATATTGCATGGCGTGATTCTTGCCCAGCCAGCCCTTGGGAAGCTGCTCGATCTGCACGATATTCAAGCGCGGGTCGAGCGCCTTCATGCGCGTCAGGATCGCGCCTGTGCCGTCCGTGGAACGGTCGTTGACCACCGTGATTTCCAGCTGCGGGTAGTCCAGTCGCAACAGCGACCGCAGCGCCTGCTCAATCTGCCGTTCTTCGTTCCGTGCCGGGACAATGACCGACACCATGGGCAGTTCCTTTCCCCACTGCGGCGGATGCCGCCGCAGTGCGTCGATCTTGCCGAGTCCGAGTTGGAAATCCAAGGCCAGGACGACGGCGACGAGCAATGTCACAGTGGCGACGACGATCAAGCTGGCGGAGATCATTTGTTTCCCAATTCCTTGGATGTCACTGTTTCCTACTCGCATCGCTGCCGGAACGCTCCGCCAACCTCACCTATTTAGCCTATTTTGACATCGCAGGGCCTTTTCAACCGGCCGGGGATGGCGGATAGTGGTACCGTCCCCTGAGAGGTTCGCAGATTGTATCACGAGGTTACCGGCATCACATGCACGTATTGGAAGCACGCGATCTAAGAAAGACGTTCGGCGAGGGGGAAGCCGCCGTAGAGGCACTCAAAGGAGTGAATTTTGGGGTTCGAGCGGGCGAGATGGTGGCCATCATGGGTCGCTCGGGTTCGGGTAAGAGTACGCTCTTGACGTTGCTGGGCGGCGTGGACGTGCCGACCTCGGGCCAGGTGATGCTGGAAGGCAAAGATCTGGCGACGATGGATGACACGGCGCGGACGCTGATTCGGCGACGTCGCATCGGCTTTGTATTCCAGTCATTCAATCTGCTGCCGATCCTGACGGCGGAGGAAAATGTGGCCTTACCGCTGGAACTGGACGGGTTACCGGCGCTCGAGGCGCGCAAGCGGGCCGTCGAGGTTTTGGAGTCGGTGGGACTTTCGACGCGTCGCGGCCACTTGCCGAGCAAGATGTCGGGAGGGGAGCAGCAGCGGGTGGCGATCGCGCGGGCGCTGGTGATTCGACCGGCGATCCTGCTCGCGGATGAGCCGACGGGTAATCTCGATTCGACCAACGGGCAACGCGTCACGGTCATGTTGCGGAAGCTGGTCGAGGAACAGGGGCAGACGATCGTGCTGGTCACCCACGATCCCGGCATGGCGGCCCAGGCGGACCGGATTATTCACCTGGCGGATGGGTTTGTCGATCGCGAGGAGACGCCTCTGTCTGCGAGTGAAGCTTCGAGTTTCGTGGCGGAGCGGTAGCCCGATGAGTTTGAAGACATTTCGGCAACGGGCGGTCTTCCAGCGTCCCGGCCGTGCATTTCTGACGGTCGCCAGCATCGTGATTGGCGTGGCGGCGACCGTGGCGATCACCCTGGTCGCCAACACCTCGCGCGATGCCTACAAGCAGATGTTCGCGACGGTAATCGGCAAGGCGCAGTTGGAGGTTGTCTCCGCGGACGTCGGTGGCTTTAACGGTGAGATTCAAGCCGATATCGAGCAGATCGCGGGTGTTCGAGCGGCCGTCCCGCTGCTCAAGCAATACAGTGTGCTCTATCTCGGGTCGGGACGGCGCGAAGCGGACGATCGCGACGACGAGGACCGTGAGGACGAGCGGGATGGCAGCGGCGATCGAGACCGCAGTCGCGGCGGCGGCGGCGGCGACGACGGCGAACGCGGCGACTCCCCCGATCCGTCGGCGACTGCCTCCAATCGGGTTCGGCTGCAGCTCTTGGGGATTGATCCGGAGCAGGACCATCTGGTGCGCGATTACGCGGCCAAGGAGGGGCGAGCGATCCAGTCGGGCGACGAGGCGATGATTGATGCGGCGTTTGCCGAGAGTTTGGGGATTAAAGTCGGACAGGAAGTGCGTCTGATGACGCATTCCGGGATCAAGAACTTCATTGTCACGGGCCTTTGGGAGCCGAAGGGCGGCAACACGATCACCCAGGCGGGCCTGGTCTACATTCCGATCGCCCAGGCCCACAAGTATTACCGCTATCGAACACGCAACCATGTCGATTCGATCCAGCTGGTTCTGGATTCGGGTGTCAAACCGGATCAGGTCCGCGCCGAAGTGGAGAAACTGTTGCCGCAGGGCCTGCAGGTACGTCCTCCGGCTTCCGAAACGCAGTTGATGAAAGAAACATTGTTCGCTACCGAAGAGGGGCTGCATCTGGCGACGTTGTTCTGCGTGCTGCTGGCATGCTTCATCATTCTCAATACGTTCTTCATGAATGTAAGCGAGCGCAGGCGGCAACTGGCGATTCTTCGCGCGATCGGCGCCTCGCGCGGGCAGGTCATCGGCGCGATCATCGTCGAGAGTCTGGCGATGGGGTTCGTGGGCACGGTGCTGGGGGTCTTAAGTGGTATTGGTCTGGCGTCGTTGGCGAATCGCATCATCACGCGTGTCTTTGAGGTTCCGCTGCCGGCAATGGAGCTGACCTGGGTTCCGTTTGTGCTGGCGCCGTTGATCGGTTTCGGGATGTCGTTCCTGGGCGCGGTTGTTCCGGCCTGGCACGCCGGTACGATCTCACCGCTCGAGGGACTGGATCGCGTGTCCCGCGCCGATCTGGCCGGTTCATCGTGGGGGGTTCGTCTGGCGGGCGCGGCGCTGATCGGAATCGCCGTAATCGGTCTGGGCGGCGTTTACTACCAGATGGTGCCGAATTCCACCGATAAGTATTTCGGCGTGCTGCTGCTGATGGGGGCAGTGTTTCTCTACGAGATCGTCGTCGTGCCCTGCGCGCCGCTGATCGTGGCTTTTCTGCGCCCGTTGGTGGGCGTCGAGGCGGAGCTGGCATCGCGGCAGATCCTGCGGCATCGTGTGCGCACCAACCTGACGGCGGGCGTCGTTTTCGTCGCGGCCAGCACCGGCATCGGACTTGGCTACGCGATACTGGACAATGTCGAGGACGTCCGGCAATGGTATCGCCAGGCGATTCGGGGCGACTTTTTCATTCGAGCGATGATTCCCGACTTCAAGACCGGCGACTCGGCCGATCTGCCGGAAGCGCTGGGCGCGGATCTGCGCAAAGTCCCCGGCATCCGCACGCTGGAAGCAATTTCCTTTGTGGAGAACCAGATTGGCGAACAACAGGTGGTCGTGATCGCGCGCGAGTTTTCCGATCCGCAGGAGGTGCCATTCGACGCGATCAGCGGCGACGCACGGCAACTGGTCGCCGAGCTGGTCCGAGGCAAGGTCGTGATCGGAAGCGTGCTGGCGCTGCGACAAAATCTCAAAGTCGGCGATTCAATTGAGCTCAATACCGTCGAAGGCCCACAGAAGCTGGAGGTCGCCGGCATCACCAACGACTACCTGGTCGGCGGATTGTCGCTCTATATTCACCGATCACTGGGGGAGCGGCTGTTGGGGATCACGGGCTGCGATGGATACGTGGCCTTCACCGATCCCGCCAATCGTGACGCGGTTCACGCGGCGCTCAAGCCGATCGCCCGGAAACATGGCGTGCTGCTGCATACGGTTGGCGATATTCGCAAAATCGTCGAAGACAAAGTGCAAGGCCTGAACATACTGCTCTGGGCCCTGGTGACCCTGATGTTCGTGGTCGCCTCCTTCGGCGTCGTGAATACGCTGACGATGAATGTGCTGGAGCAGACGCGGGAGCTGGCGATTCTGCGAATCGTGGCGATGACGCGAGCCCAAACGCGCCGGGCGGTCCTCTGTCAGGCGATGGTCATCGGCGCTGTAGGCGTCGTTCCTGGCGTGGGAGCGGGGATCTTTGTCGCCTGGTTGATCAATATCCTGATGGAACCGAGTATTGGCCACCCGATCGGATTCGGGTCGCACCCGTTCCTGGTGACCGGCGCGCTGCTGGGCGGGTTGGGCCTGACCGTGTTCGCGGCATGGCTGCCCGCGCGACGCGCGTCCAACGTTGATGTCGTCCAGGCATTGCATTACGAATAAGATGAAGATCTCGACCACGATTCTGCTGCTGGTCATCTCCAATCTGTTCATGACCTTTGCCTGGTATGGTCACCTCAAGAATCACAAAGCTTCTCCGCTTTGGCTGGTGGTGCTGGCGAGCTGGGGGATTGCGTTTTTCGAGTACTGTTTCCAGGTCCCGGCGAATCGGCTGGGCGCGTTTTCCGGCCTGTCGACGGCCCAACTGAAGACGATACAGGAAGTGATCACGCTGGCGATCTTCGCCGGTTTCTCCATCTGGTACTTGAAGGAACCGTTCCGCTGGAATTATCTGGTAGGTTTCGCATTGATCGCAGTCGGCGCCTGGTTCATCTTCCTGAACCTGGGGCGCGGGACGGATTGAGTCGGATTCAGAGGGATTCAGAGAGGGGATCGGCGGGATGGACCTGGAGATTTCCGGCAACGGGGCGGTGGTCACGGGTGGCGCCAGCGGGATCGGTCGGGCAGCCGCCCGAGAACTGGCGCGCGAAGGCGCGCGCGTCGTGCTTTGGGATCTGGCCGATTCGGTTGACGGCGTGGCGCAACAGATTGCCGTTGACCACGGTGTCGAAGCGGTTGGGGTGCGGGTGGACGTGACCGACGCCGAGTCGGTGGCTGCGGCCCTGCAATCGACGCTCTCCGCGCTGGGAGCGATCGACCACCTCGTGCACGCCGCCGCCATCGGCTCCGGAAAATTCGGGTTCCCTTTCACCAACCTGCGGCCCGAGGATTGGATCAAGACGCTGAACGTGAACATTCTGGGGATGGTTCAAGTCGCACACGCCGTTGCGCCGACGATGTTGGAGCGCGGTCGGGGAACGATGGTCTTTGTCAGTTCCGTCGCGGGACAGATCGGTTCGCAGACCGATCCACCCTACAGTGCGTCGAAGGCCGCGAATATCAACTTCGCGCAATGCATGGCCAAAGATCTCGCGCCGCACGGAATCCGCGTCAATACCGTCTGCCCCGGAATGGTGCAGACCGCGCTGAATCGCGGCGTCTGGCAAGCCTGGCACGATCGCCAGCCGCCCGACAAGCGGCGCAGTTACGAGGATTGGGCGGGTGAGAAGATCCGCAACGTGATCCCGATGGGGAGCTGGCAGACGGCGGAAGATATCGCCGATATGATCGTGTTCTTGTCGAGTCGTCGATCGGGCCAGGTGACGGGACAGACGATCAACGTGGATGGCGGTTTTGTAATGCACTGGTAATGCGACGCTCGCCACGAATTCCTGGGCAATGGTGAGTAGCGGGAGCAAAGATGAGCGAACCGATCATAAGCGTTTCCGGGTTGCGTGGCATTGTGGGTGACAGCTTGACGCCGGAACTGGCGATGCGGTTTTCGCTGGCATTTGCCGCCGGACTGACCGACGGTCCGGTGGTATTGTCGCGCGACGGCCGCACCACCGGCCGGATGCTGGCCGACGTGATCCGCGGCGCAATATGCGCCGCCGGCCGGTCGGTAATCGACGCCGACGTCGTAGCCACACCGACCTTGGGCGTTCTGGTCCGCGCGCACCGAGCGGCCGGCGGCATCCAGATTTCCGCCAGCCACAACCCGCCCGAGTACAACGGATTGAAACTGTTCGCACCCGACGGCCGCGTGCTGACCGCCGAGGCGGGACGCGCCGTACTGCAGAGATTCCAACAGGGAACGCCGAGCTGGGTTCCTTATCAGAAGATCGGCAGTGTACAGCCGTGCGAGGACACGACGACGGACCACCTGGGACTGGTGACCGCTGTCGTCGATCTGGAGCGGATTCGACGTTTTGGCTATCACGTGTTGCTGGACTCCAACCACGGCGCGGGCGCAATCCTCGGCCGGCGGTTGCTGGAGCATTTAGGTTGCCGCGTCACCGTCTTGGGGGCGGAACCAACCGGCGTTTTCACGCATCCGCCCGAGCCGACCGCGGAGAACCTGGTGACGGTTGGCGAGCAGGTTCGCGCGGCGAATGCCGTGGTCGGATTCTGCCAGGATCCGGATGCCGACCGACTCGCGCTGATCGACGCGTCGGGAACGTACATCGGCGAGGAATTCACGTTGGCGATCTGCGTCGATCACGTCCTCCGCTCCCGCAAGGGCCCGGTCGTGACCAATTGCTCGACCAGCCGCATGACGGAGGATCTGGCCGCTCGCCACGGCGTGCCGTTTTTTCGCTCGGCGGTCGGGGAGGCCAATGTTGTCGATCTGATGAAGGCCCGCGGCGCGGTTTTCGGCGGCGAGGGCAATGGTGGACCGATCGACCCCCAGGTCGGATTCGTCCGCGACAGTTTTGTCGGCATGGCGCTGGTGCTTGACGCAATGTCTTCGCAGGGGGAGTCGCTGAGCCAACTGGTGGCGCGGATCCCTCGCTACGCGATTCACAAGTCCAAGGTCGAGTTGCCTCGGGAACGGATCGCCGCCGCCCTGGACGCATTGGCAGCCAGCGCGCCGGACGCGGCTTGCGATCGCCTGGATGGACTGCGGCTCGATTGGCCCGGCAAATGGCTGCTGGTACGGGCCAGTAATACCGAACCGATCGTGCGCGCGATCAGTGAAGCCCCCACGGCCGCCGAAGCGGCCGAGCTGTGTGAGCGGGCCGAACGCGTGCTGCGCGGCAACCTGTAGCACAAGATGAATTCCGTGGCTTCTTCAGCTTGAATTCGTCAGGTCCGGCAGCGTAGACTCACAGACCGGTACGACACGGGGCGGGTTGACAGTCGACCAGCAGGTTCGATCATGATTGAGCTCAGCGGCGGTGGCGGCGGAGTTGGCAGGAGCGGGATATCGCGGCGCGGATTTCTGCGATTCGGGTCGTTGGGATTCGCCGGGTTCTCGCTGGCGGATCGGTTACGTCCGTCGGATAGCGCGATGGGCGCGGAGGCCTCGCGCCGGTCCCGAAATCCGCGATCCATCATTCTGTTCTGGATGGCTGGTGGCCCCTCGCACTTGGACATGTACGATTTGAAGCCGGACGCACCGTCGGAAGTGCGCGGCCCCTTTCGCCCGATCGATACTCGATTGCCCGGCCTGCAGGTTTGCGAACTGATGCCGCGGCACGCTGCGATCGCGGATCGACTGGCGGTGGTGCGATCGATCTCCCACGAACATGGCAATCATGACGACGCGTCCCATTGGCTGCAGACCGGCTATCCACTGCTGAACGCCCGGCAGCGCGGACAGACTCATCCTTGCCAGGGCTCGGTGATCGCCGCGCTGCGCGGTGCCAATCAGCCTGAGATGCCGCCCTACGTCTGTATCCCGGAGGATTATCGGCGGCACCTGGGCTTTTATCAGTCGGCGGCCTACTTGAGTTCCCGGTTCAACGCCGTCAATGCCGGCGGCGATCCCAGCCTGGGAAACTATCGTCCGCCCGATTTCAGGCTGCCAGACGAATTGACGCTCGACCGATTGCACGACCGGCGATTGTTGCGAGAGTCGTTCGATCAATTTCGGCAAGCGCTGGGCGCGAGTGACTCGTATGCGGCCCTGGACGATTCCTACCGTGAAGCGATCGATCTGATTACGGGGCAGCGCGCCCGTGAAGCGTTTGATTTGACGGCGGAGCCTGATTCGGTGAAGCAGCGCTATGGGCGGCATGCGTATGGACAGTCGGCTCTTTTGGCGCGACGGCTGGTGCAGGCCGGGGTGACGTTTGTCACGATCAATCTTTACGAGAAAGATGTCGACTGGTGGGACGATCATTACACCATTGAGGCCAATCTGCGGAAGCGTTTGCCGCTCTACGATCAGGCCTTGGCGGCACTGATCGAGGATCTCGCCGACCGCGGCATGTCGCAGGACGTGATGGTGGCGGCGTTTGGCGAGTTTGGTCGGGCACCACGAATCGATGCGGGGGCGGGCCGCGGGCACTGGCCCGGCGCGATGGCGGCGGTCCTCAGCGGCGGCGGAATCCGCGGCGGTCAGATTGTCGGTTCGACGACGCCGGACGGTGGCCGGCCCCACGACCGGCCGCTGACACCCGGCTGCCTGCTGGCGACAATGTATCATGCAATCGGAGTCAGTCCCGATCAATCGTTGCCGGATCGGCAGAATCGCCCGGTGCCGCTGTTGCCCGAAGGCCAGCCGATTCGCGAACTGGTAGGATGATCTGGCTCCCTGGACATCAACCAAATATCTCGCAGCCACTCGAAGGAAACGGATTATGGTGCATCGGATCGGAACGGCAACGATGATCGCAGTGGGGATGCTGGCGCTGGCGGCGGCGCACGGCGACGACGCCGCGCCAAAACGTCGCGCGTATGGTCTGGAAAAACGCGTTCCCTGGACCAGCTCGCGCGTCCATGGGACGCCTGATCCGGCTCCGCCATTTCGTGCCCAGAATGCCTTTCCCAAGCTGCGATTCCACGAGCCGCTGGTGTTGGCTCAGGTGCCGGGACAGCCGAGGCTTGCAGTTGCCGAACGTCCAGGGCGCGTGCTGACGTTCGATAATCGCCGGGATGTCGCGGCCGCCGAACTGATGCTCGACATCAAACGCACTGTGTATGGCATGGCGCTTCATCCCCAGTTCGCGACCAATGGTTACTTCTACTTGACATCGATCGTCGATCCGGCCGAATCGCCGCGGGGAAGTCGTATTTCCCGATTCACCGTGTCCCGACCGGATCAACTGCCATTGCATGCTGACGCCGATTCCGAAAAAGTGATCTTCGAATGGCCATCGGGCGGCCACAACGGAGGCTGCCTGCAGTTTGGTCCGGACGGATTCCTTTATCTGGCGACCGGGGACGGCAGCGGGATCGCCGATCAGTTGGAGACCGGGCAGGACCTGACCGACCTGCTGGGGGCGATTGTGCGGATTGACGTCGATCGTCCAGACGGTGGGCGCGGGTATGGGATCCCCGCGGATAATCCGTTCGTCGACCTGCCGCGTGCGCGTCCGGAAATCTTCTCTTATGGGCACCGCCAGGTCTGGCGGTTCTCGTTTGATCGGCAGGGACGTCTGTGGGCCGGAGAGGTCGGCCAGGATTTGTGGGAGATGATTTACATCGTGCAGAAGGGGGGCAATTATGGTTGGAGTGTCCAGGAGGGGGCCCATCCGTTTCGCCCCGAACGCAAACGGGGCCCGACTCCGATTCTCGCGCCGCTGGTGGAGCATCCGCATTCCGATTTCCGATCGATCACCGGCGGCTATGTCGTGGAAAGCGCGCGAATCCCTGAGTTGCGTGGAACCTACATTTACGGTGACTACGACACGGGGCGGATCTGGGGACTGAAGTACGACGGAAAGGCGGTCAGCGAGCATCGGGAACTGGATGACACGCAGCTGCGTGTTGTGGCATTCGGTCAGGATACCGCGGGAGAAGTTTTTCTTGTCGACTTCGCCGGCGGCGGCATCCATTGGCTTGTTCCCGCGCCCCCGACGCTTGAATCGACGGCCGATTTTCCCCGCAAGCTCAGCCAGACCGGTCTGTTTGCCTCCACGAAAGAGCTGACTCCTGCGCCCGGCCTGATTCCATATTCGGTCAATTCCGAACTCTGGTCGGACGGTGCGATCAAGGAACGTTACCTGGCGATTCCCGGTGAAGAGAAGATTGAATTCGACACGGTGCTCTATCCGAATGGGGCGCCAGGCGCCGAACCGGGCTGGCGATTTCCGCACGACACGGTGCTCGTCAAGACATTTGCTTTGGAGTTGGAACCGGGCAAGCCGGAGAGCCGTCGCAGGCTGGAGACGCGGCTGTTACACCACAAGCATATGCCGGGGACGGAGGAGTATGGCGACCAGTATTGGCTGGGTTACACCTATGTCTGGAACGACGAGCAGACCGACGCGGAGTTACTTGGCCCGCAGGGCCTGGACCGCAAGTTTACGATTCATGAGCGCGGCGCGACTCGCGAGCAGACCTGGCATTTTCCCAGCCGTGCCGAATGTACACTCTGCCACACGATGGCGGCCAAGTATGCATTGGGCGTCAACACGCTGCAGATGAACCGCGATCACAATTATGGAGGCGTGGTCGCCAACCAACTGGAGACGCTCAACCATATCGGCATCTTCACGGAGCCGATGCCCAAGCCGGCTTCGCACTATCCGCGTCTGGCCGACTACCGCGATCCCTCGCAGGATCTGCATCTCCGCGCACGGTCCTATTTGCACTCGAATTGCTCGCACTGCCACCGCAAATGGGGCGGCGGCAATGCCGAGTTCATTTTGCTGGCCTCGCTGTCGCTGAAGGAAACGGGGATTCTCGGCACACGCGCCGGACAGGGGTCGTTCGATATTCCCGAAGCGCGGATCGTACAACCCGGGCGGCCCGACAAGTCGCTGATCCACGTCCGCATGGGCAAGCTCGGCTTAGGTCGCATGCCGCACGTGGCATCCAACGTGATCGACAAAGATGCGCTGCAATTGCTCGAAGCCTGGATCCGCGCCACACATTCCGCGGAGGTTCGGGAGCGTACCGGCGTAATCCCCGGCGAGCAGTGACGGTGGGACGATTCGGGCACGGTCGTTCGGTGCGCAGCGCCGGCCCGTGTCAGGCGTTGTGGCGGATCGTGATGATATCGCCGTCGCGGATCACGTAGTCTTTGGGTTCCTGGCGCATCAGATTGTTGGCTTTGATTTCCCGCTCGCTGCCGAGCCGGAACAGGTCGTCGCAGGTCATCGTCTCGGCCCTGACGAAGCCCCGCGCCAGATCGGTGTGGATGGCGCCTGCGGCTTCCACGGCGGTGGACCCGCGGCGGATCAACCAGGTTCGGATTTCCTTTTCACCGGCGGTGAAGAAGACCATCTGGCCGGAAGAATCCATGATCCGCTGGATCAGCTCCTGCCGGTCAAGGACCGCGACGCCCATTTCGGCGCAAAACTCGGCCCGCTCCGCTTCCGCCATCCGCGCCAGGTCGCGTTGCATCGCCAGCGAGACGGCAGCCGACGGCACTTCGGGTCCCGCCAGCGACTGGAAGCGACCGGGATCGGTTTCCAATTCGGAAGTGTTGAAGATCACGAAGCGAGGTTTGCGTGCGAACAGCTGGAACGACTTGATGGCTCGTTCCTGTTCCGGCGCAAGCTGAATCGTATGGAGCGGCTGCCCGCCCTCCAGGATCTTCAGCAGCGGTTCCAGCGCTTCCAGCTCTTCGACCTGTTCCTCCCGATTGGCGCGGGGCTTCTTGACCGCTTCCCGCAGCCGTTCAACCCGGCCCGACACGATATCCAGGTCGGCGATCAGCAGATCGTCGGCGAAGTTACGCAGGTCGGCCGCCGGATCGGTGGTGTCGTAGGCAGCCACGACCACAATCAGGCAGCCGGCTTCCCGAATCAACGCCAGTTTCTGGGCGCTGCCTTCATGGGATCGGCTGAGCCCCGGCGTATCGACGATCTCCAGCCGGGCATGTGTTTCCTTTTTAGGCTTGTAGATTTCGTAAAGCCGCTTCATGCGCGGGTCAAGCACCTCGGTCATATGACTTTGGGTGACATGCGCCAGCGCCGGATCGGCGTCGACGCCGGTGAGCCAAGAGAACAGAGTACTTTTTCCCGAGCCTTGATAGCCGACAATGCCGATTTTCATCCCGACTCCCGCGCCAACACCCGTTGCTCCAACCCGCTCCGTATTTCCGACAGGTGATGTTCTATCGCTTGCGTTTGCGTCTTGTCCAGGGTGCACCCGCCGAAGCGGACCTGGTAGAAGGCGCGGATAATGCACCGGCAAGGTTCGATCAACTCCGGCGATCGATCGGCGAACAGGTCGACCAGTTGTCGGCCAAACTCATCGGGAGTCTGCGAGGCCGCGCGCCGCCAGCCGCGGCGCGCCAGCATGCGTTCGAATTGAACGTAAAATTCGGTCATGCGGCGATTCCGATCCGGCATGGTCTCCCGTGTCAGTCGCAATTTGACGCGCATCCGGTGCAGCCAGGATGCCAGCCGCGCACCGTACCGCTGGCGCAGTCGCAGACCGGCCCAAGTTGCGATCAGCAACAGAATCGTCAGCAGGCTCACCCGCCAGATCTGCGCCCAGATCGAGCGTTCCGAAGCGTGCCACGATTGCCAGAGTGAATTCAAGATTACGTCGTAGTTGATCGAAGCCAGCATATACTCAGCCAATTCGTCGGGACCGAGGTCGGTACCGCGTCGGGTGGCCTGCGGATGAAAGCCCAGCACATAGTCATTCCAGAGAAACTGGGCGTAGTCCAGAACGTTGCCCACGCGATCGAGGAACGACATTTCGGGTGCCGTGGCCAGAAATGTGGAGCTCCCAGGCGTGGGATCCAGGCGTAGCCATCCGCCGGAAGGAAAGTCGGCGACGTCGACGATCCCGGCGGCGAGCAGATCCTGGGGCCGCATCCAGGCCTCGACCCAGGCATGCGCATCCGATTGCCGCACCAGGTAGTAGTTCCCCAGTCGATTGAATTCGCCGCCGTGGTAGCCGACGACAAGCCGCGCGGGGATCTGCTGGGTACGCAGCATCAGCACCAGTGCGCTGGCGAAGTACTCGCAATGGCCCTGTTTATGGTTAGCGACAAAGTCCTCGATCGGGTCCATCTCCTCGTTGCGGGCGAAATTGAAATTCAGTGTGTACTGGTATCGCCCCGACTCGGTGAAATGCCGTTCCAATGACTTGGCCTGCTTGTACCCGTCCATTCCCTCGCTCTGCTCCACTCGCAGCACCTCATCGGCGAGTCGGCTCAGGATCGGGAATCGTTCGCGAACCTGCCGAACCTCGATGTCGCTCATGTATGGCCGCGGTCCGGCGGAAATCGGGACGACCGGCATCGAACGACCGCCTCGGAGTCCGTCGGTGCCGAGCGTGTAATAGAACGGCTGGGCGCTGGGCGCCGAGTCGCGGGGAGGCGCCAGGCGTACGATCCGGCCGTTGGCGTTATCCATGAAAAGTTCCGGCGGCGTGCCCGAAACGGCTCGAGGCGGAAATACGGAGAACACCGTGCTGTCGGTGGTGGGCGCCAGGTAAATGTGCTGCAGAACGATATTGTTCATCGTCGTGGCCGCCGGTAGCTTGATCAGCGTGTCCTGTTGGGTCGGCTGCCAGACCGCCGAACGATCCCGCTGGCTGTAATTGGTCAGAACCAGGCCGCGGAAGTAGGGCTCTTCGATCAGAGTGTACGGTTCGCCGCTGCGCGCTTCCTCGAGCGCCACCCGCATCGCAATCTCGTCGCTTTGCAACACTTTGCCCATCTCGTCCAGCGAAACCCGCGGCGAGAATCCGACCGTCGACTGTCGGGCACCACGCCCGGACTGCCACGACAGATTCGGCACGCGACGCATCGCGTAGAAGGCAAACACCGCGAAGACGACGGAGATCAGGCAGATCGCGCTGATCTGGCGAACAAATGGCGAGCACAGTAATTGGCCTTCGACGATGGCCGGTTCCACCGCCAGCGCATCGCCGCGAATCCAGGCATCCTCACTTTTCTGGTTCGCCGCGCCGGTCGCTGAATCAACGGCCTGCGGACGCGCTGATGCGCCGCCGGTCGAATCGGCGGCCGGGCGAGGTCCAACCGCGATCGACTCGCGTAGCACGAAAAACAACGTCAGCGTCACGAAGTTCAGAATCATGAATAATATCAGCAGCACGCCAAATTCGACGCCTACATTCAGCGCGGCCGCGACCACCACTTCCAGCAGACTCAACACGATCAGCAGCCAGTAGATGCTGTGGCGTTTTTCCAGATACAGCAGCATGACCTGTAGAAAGATCAGCAGGTTGGTGATCGTCTCCAGCCGGTTGCGATCCTCGCGTCCGGCAATGTTGGAGAACGAGTAGACCAGGAAGACCAGCGTGGCGGTGCCGGCGACGGGGCGGCCGATGCCGAATCCCAGGGTGTCCGTGAAGAACAGCGACGTGACCGCGACCAGCGCCATCGCCAGAGGATAGACGATGTCGCCTTTACCCAGCCCCAGGAATACGGAGCCGAACACGGTAAGCACCGCGATGCTGATCGGAAAAATACGTTCGACGTTCATGCGTCAGGTTCTACCCGATCTTTTCACGATTCGCCGGAAAACAGTTGTTGGAATCGGAGGGAGCCGGCCTCAATCCATTCGACATCCGAGCTTTCGGCCGCGGCGAACAGTTCGACGGCGGGCGCTCGCGTGCTGGCGACGACGACCTTGGTACCGCTGGAAGCTCCGCGAATCGAATCCCAATCCAGTTTCGCAGATTCGACCGACGTCCCTGGTCTGACCTCCGCCAGGTACTCCAGCACTTCCCGCGCCAACAGCGGCGAAGCGGCACGATCCCAGCTGCGCGTCTCTTGTCCGACAACGGCCAGCGTCAAGTTGCCTGCGCTACGGTGGCAGATGTCGGCGACGATCGTGCCGGCGAAACTGACGGTCCATTCCACCGCCAGCTTATGCTGTTCCTCCGCGGTTACCGGATTCCATAAATCGACGATCAGAATCAAGTCCTGGTTGCGGCGCTGTTCGAATTGCAGTACCGCCATTCCACCAATCTTGGCGGACGTTCTCCAATGGATCCAGCGCCGGCTGTCACCCGGTCGCCATTCGCGAAGTCCGTAATAGTCGCCTTCGGAGAAGCCACGGCGCTGGGCTGTCACCCGTGTTCGTTCCGACTGTTGCCCCGCGGACTCCCGCGCGCCGATAAGTTGCGACCATTGTGAAGTGAGTCGCCCCAGCCTGGGCGTCACCAGCACCTCGTGCACCAGGTTGATCGCGCATTCTCCGGCGACGAACCCCCAGGGAAACCGCGTGGAGATTCCGGACGCCGTAAGCCGGATCCGGCCGCGGCGCGTCGGGCGAATCACGTAACTCGCCCGGGCCGTCGCGCCGGCAGGAACCGACGGAATCAACACCCTCGACACGCGGCATTCCGATGCCGAAAACGGATTCTGCATCTCTACCCGATCGCGGATTTCGAGCGCCCACGACGCCAGGCGCCGATTCCGATTCTCCACCAGCAGTTCGACGCCAAGAGGCATTCCCGCCGCGACGGACGGCGCGACGCGGCGCGTCGCCCGCAGGTTGGACAGCGTCGCCGTGACGATCCGCCAGCTGAAGACGATCGGGCCGATCATGATCGCTGCGATCACCAGCAACAGATTGACTTCGCGGAAAACCGCGCCGCCAATCACAAACAGCAGCATGAACAGGTAATAGACGCCTTCGCGCGTCAGGCGGGTTGGATGTGCCATGGCAGGCCCAGCAATCAAGTCGGTATCGGCACGCTCTCCACCAATCGCCCGATCAGCGACTCGACCGCCGCGCGATGCGCTCCCTGGAGATGCGTTCGTGAAATTACTCGATGCGCGAGAATCGGAACGGCGAGCTGCTTGATGTCGTCCGGAGTCACGTACGAGCGGCCGTCGACCAGTGCGCCGGCCTGCGCCGCCCGATACAGGCAGAGCGCTCCGCGCGTACTCACACCGACATGCAGGTCGGGCGACTTCCGAGTCGCTTCGACGATGTCCAGGATGTAATCGTACAACGACTCGTCCACGTCGACGTCGCGCACCGCGCCCTGCAAGGTCATCACCTGCTCGCACGATAGCACCGGTGAAAGATCGTCGATCGGCTGCCCCATGCGATGGCTCGTGAGCACCTGGCGCTCGTCGTCCCGCCGCGGATATCCCATCGACACCCGCAACAGAAAGCGGTCCATCTGGCTCTCCGGCAAGGCGTAAGTGCCCTCGAATTCAAACGGATTCTGCGTGGCAATTACCATGAAAGGGCGCGGCAATTCATGCGTCTTTCCGTCCACGGTCACCTGCCCGTCACTCATCGCCTCCAGCAGCGCACTCTGGGTCCGGGGCGGCGCGCGGTTGATTTCGTCCGCCAGGACAACATTGGCGAAGATTGGCCCCTTGTTATAGACGAATTCGAGCGACTTCGAGTTGAAAACGCTGCTGCCCACGATATCGCTGGGAAGCAAGTCGGGCGTGAACTGGATCCGACAGAATTCGCCGGCGACGCTCTTCGCCAAAGCCTTGCCCACCAATGTCTTACCGACGCCAGGCACGTCCTCCAACAATAGATGCTCCCCCGCCAGCAAGGAGATCACCGTCAGCCGAAGCACTTCGTCCTTGCCAAATACCACTCGCCCCATGTTCTTTTGGAGCTGTCGGACAAGGTCGCGCAAAACCACCGGTACGCCTTCGTCGTCGCCGACGGGCCGATTCAACTGCATCAGACCGATCTCCCCCGGGGGCGGACATCCCGCCTCGTCCCGTTTCGAACGCAAATCGTGGTCCTGTTGTGGATTCCAACGAGTCATGAGCATAGCCTACCATCGTCGAGGCTGCCAGAATCCCCCACGCTGTCAGCCGACTTTCCCCCCGGCCCGATTTTCCCTGGGAATGCCGAGTGACCTAGGATTAGTGGGGCGCCTTCCCGGCCTGTGTACGGTGCGATGCCTGTTACGGTTCGCCCGGCCGAGGAACGCCTCGCGCAGCCGCTCCGGAGCCAGGCCATGGGATCGTTTATCGCCAATCTGCACGTCAAGTCCGCCGATTCAACCTCGATTGCCCGATTACTCGAGAACATCGGCGTCGCAGCGGGCTATGTCACGGCGCCTGGCAACGGCTGGGTGTCGGTTTTCGAGGAGCAGCTCTCCTGCCAGGACGAAGACTGGATTTCGCAGCTTGGTTCCCAGATTTCGCGAGACCTCGGCGCCCCGGTCGTCGCCTTTCTGATCCACGACAGCGACTTCCTCCGCTACTGGTTGTTCGACGCGGGACAAGTCGCCGACGCTTTTGACTCGTGCCCGGGGTATTTTTCCGATTTCGAGTCGTCGTCGACCACGCCTCCCGCAGTCGCTACGTTACCGCATGCCAGAACGCTGAAACAGGTCCTGCGTCTGTCCGCCTCGGAAGAGTCGATCGATGCGGTGTTACAACAGACACCGACCTTCGCCGAGACCCAGTTGGAAGAACTGGCCTCGCTGCTGGAGATCGATTCCCAAAGAGCGTTGCTCGATTTCGATCATTTGCAGTCCGATTATGGACTGATTCCCAACGAACTGCAGCGTGTCGGCAGGCAACCCGATCCGTCGTCGCGTAAGCCGCAAGCGCCGGCGCTGCGGCTGTTCAGACCGGATGATGAATCGGGTACCGCATCAGCTGTCGCGCAACAACTCGACCAGCTGCTCGGCGACTTCCAGGCCAGTATCCGGCCAACTTCGACGGCGCCCGCGACGCCCGGTTCGTCGATCGATGAGTCGATCGGCCGCCTGATCGATGCAGCGGCCGCCGGCGACGCGCAAACCGTTGCCGACCTGATCGGCTCCGGAATCGATCTTGAGCAGACCGCGCCGCGGCCAATGCCGATCCCGGAAAACATGCGAGCTTTCGCCGCCCTGGTGTCGCGGCTGATGCCGACCGTCGAATTGACTCCGTTGCTGGCGGCGATCATGCATAAACAACTGCCCATGGTGCGGCAGTTGCTCGCGGCCGGCGCGCGCATCGATCGCGTGCATCCCACACTCGGAACAGCGTTGCACCTTGCGGTCAGCGCCGGAGCCGCGGACATCGTGGCGGCGCTGCTCCAGGCCGGTGCCGATCGCGACGCTCGCAATGCGGTCGGCCAGACTCCGCTCGACGCGCTCCGCGCATTCAAGCCGATGCTGGGTAAGCTCGATCTGTTCAAGAACATCGGTCTGTCGCTCCCCAGCCTCCAGAAGATCGAACAGGCCCTGCCACTGGCTGCCTGGGAAGAATGCGAGCGCCTGCTGGCCGGCCCGCAGCCTTGAGCCATTCCCCGGGCTGATAAAAAGTCTTCATTGATCGGTGGGAAACATGTTGCGCGCGACATGCCGTTTTCGCGCGATCGGATTCCGAGAGTCTGAAGGGTGGGTCGAGGTACTCTGAGGCCCACCAGAACTCCCAGGTATTTCCTGGGATAGGGGAGTACGGGTTCATTGCGCGCAACGGCAACTCTCATCGTTTGCGCCTCAATCCTGTAATTTCGCCGCCTTTTTTTGTCAGCCCGGCCACCCCCCGGCATTCGACACGTAAGCTGTCGCCGATCGTGAGTCCCCCTTTACAAAAGTATCGGACCCTCTAATATAACTATATCGAAATCGGCGACATTACCGCGGTGGCGCGCTCCGATCGCTGGACGGAACAGCATGCCTGAACAGCCTGCTCAAACAGCCTGTTCGGGATGATCGGGTCGGAAGCGCCGCTGTCGGCATGGAGGACAGCGGGACCATGGAACGTCTGCCGATCGATCTGTTCTTAGCTGCCTATCTGCTGGTGGCCTGGGCCTGGAATCTCCCCGACGGCTATCTGTTGAAGCGTGCGATCGCTCCGTTGCGGTCGGTAATTCTGTACCTGGGGCTCTGGCACGGTTGGAACATGTTCGCGCCCGAGCCGTTGATGGTCAATCGTCGCTGGGAAGCCTGGTTGAGCTTTGACGATGGCGGTCAGGCGATCTGGCGGCCGCCGCATTGCGGTGAACTTGGCTGGTTCGCCGCGTTCCTGGAAGTACGTGACCGGAAGTTTCTGGACAATCTGGCCCAGGAGTCGATGCGATTCTTGCGGCCGGCGTTTTGCGAATTCCTGGCGAGGGCATTTTCCCGTCGTGAACGGCAGGTGGTGCGTGTGGAATTGGTGCTCCATCAGCAACTCGTCGCACCGCCGAAAGGCCCGGCGACACGGCGGCCGTGGGAGCGAAAGTCGCTGCTCGTGATGGAGTTCGGCCTGCCGTTGCCGGCGTGGAATTTACCGTCGACGCAGCATCTGGCGATCCAGCCTGCGGACTGTGGCGCCGGAATCAATCCAACCGGCGTGCGGGAGTTGCACCGATGATCTCGTGGGAACGGATCGCCGCGGCCTGGGCCGAGTTCTTCCATACGCAGACGACGTCGTCCACGATCGGCTTGTTTCGCATCGTATGGGGCCTGCTGTTGACCGCAAATGCGGCGGTACTGATTCGAGACGTCAACAGGTATTTTGGTCCCGGGGGCCTGCTGTCGGCTTCGGAGTACCGTTCATCGTACGGTCGATCGCGGCTTTGCCTGTTTCGCTGGCTGCCCGAATCAGATCATACGGCGCCGATGCTGCTGGCGCTGCACCTTCTGGCGGCGGTTGGCCTGACGTTGGGGTGCTGCACGCGGCTGAGCTGCACGCTGGTGTTTGTGACGTTGGTTTCCTTTCATCACCGCAATCCGGCCGTTTTCCATTCTGGCGATTCGTTGATGCGATTGCTCACGTTTCTGCTGATTTTCAGTCGGTCCGGCAGTTCGCTCTCGTTCGATGTCTGGCTGGCGACGGGCGACGTTCTGCCTGCTGCATCCGGTTCTGTCTGGTGCGAACGCCTGATGCAGCTGCAGGTCAGCATTGTCTATCTGCGCACGGTGCACTGGAAGCTGCGCGGCAAGTACTGGCCGGATGGAACTGCGGCTTACTACCCGACTCAGATTGAAGCCTTCCAGCGCGTTCGCTTACCGCGCTTCCTGCGCCATTTGTTCTGGACGCGACTGGCCACCTGGGGGACGCTGGCGGTTCAGATCGCGATCGGTGTGGGAGTCTGGATCGAGGAATTGCGGTGGTGGGTCCTTGTGGCGGGGATTGCCCTGCACCTTACCTTCGAGATTTTCCTGAACCTGCAGTTTTTCGGCGCGATCATGATCAGCTCCTATCTGTTGTTTCTCGATCCGCTGGTCGTGGATCGGCTGCTGAGGCCGTCCGACGTCGCAGGGGGACTGCTCGAACGGGAGTCAGTTCACGGCAGCGTCGAGCCGCGCGTGGCGCAGTCGCAGGGCATTGCTGATGACGCACAGGGAGCTGAAGATCATGGCGGTGGCGGCGAACAGGGGATGCAGCGAGATTCCGGCAATGGGCACGAGTGCTCCGGCGGCGAGCGGAATGCCGATGATGTTATACGAGAACGCGAACAACAGATTCTGGCGGATGTTGCGCATCACGGCGCGGCTGAGCCGCACCGCTCGTACAACCCCGGCCAGATCGCCGCCGATCAGGCTGACGCTGGCCGCCTCGATCGCGATGTCGCTTCCCGTGCCCATGGCGACTCCCACGGTGGCAGCGGCCAGGGCCGGCGCGTCGTTGATGCCGTCACCCACCATGACAACGACCGGCGATTGCGGATCGGCGTCTTGACCGGCGGCTGGCGGCTGGCGCAGTTCGTGGATCCGGCGGATCTTGTGTTCGGGATGGAGCGAGGCCTCAATTTTCTCGATGCCCAGCTTGCGGCCGATCGAAGCGGCGGTCGAGGCATGGTCGCCGGTCAGCATCACGGTCGTAATCCCCATGTGGTGCAATGCCGCGATGACCAGCGGACCGTTTGACTTGATCGTGTCGGCCACCACCATCCGTCCCGCGTAGGCTCCTGCCTCGGCAATCCAGACGATCGTAGCTCCCTGGTCTCGCCATGCGCCTACTTCGCTGGACTCGTCCGGGAGTCCGCTCACCTCGGCCTTGCTCAGAAAATCCCGGTTGCCGGCCAGTATCCACCGGCCGTCGACCTGGCCGCGCAGGCCCTCGCCCTGGACGGTCTGGACGTCGGTTGCATCGCCAGGGATCGCGCCCGATCGTTCGGCTTCCGCGATGATTGCCCGCGCGATCGGATGCGAGCTGTGGCGTTCGAGCGCTGCGACTCGACGAAGCAGTTCCGCTTCGCTGCCGCCGCTTGCGCGAATTTCGATCAGTCGCGGACGGCCTTCGGTCAAAGTTCCGGTCTTGTCGAATGCGACAATCGTGGCGCGTTCCAGGGTTTCCAGGACCTCGGCTTCGCGAATCAATACGCCGGCTCGAGCACCCCGTCCCATGCCCACCATGATCGACATCGGCGTTGCCAGACCGAGGGCACAAGGGCAGGCGATGACCAGCACTGAAATCGAGCTGGTCAACGCCAGTACCAGACCGTCTTCGCCGCCAAACCGCCACCAGGCCAGAAAAGCAATGAGCGCCACACCGACGACCGCCGGCACAAACCAGGCGGAAACGCGATCCGCGTAACGCTGAATCGACGCGCGGCTGCGTTGGGCCTCGGCGACCAATTGCACGATCCGGGCCAGCGTTCCCTGGCTTCCCAACCGCGTGGCCGCGACGAGCAGCGATCCGCTGAGGTTCATCGTCCCGCCGAATAATTCGTCGCCCGGCCTTTTTTCGACCGGCATCGGCTCGCCCGTCAGCATCGACTCGTCGATGTTGGATACTCCCTCCTCGATCACACAGTCGACCGGGACGCGATCGCCCGGCAGCACACGCAGCTTGTCGCCCGGCATTACCGACTCGACCGCGACTTGTTCGTCGCCAGCCGGAGTCACTCGCCCAACCACCGCCGGTTGGAGTTCCAGCAATCCGCGGATCGCGTCGCCGGTCCGGTGGCGGGCGCGGATCTCCAGAATCTGGCCGATCAGGACCAGCATCGTGATCATTACCGCCGATTCCACGTACTGCATCGGTTCGCCGTGATGCAGCATCGATTCCGGAAACCAGTCTGGCCGCAGCAGCGCGATGGCGCTTTCCAGCATCGCGGCGCCGATTCCCAAGCCGATCAGGGAAAACATGTTCAGGTTGAGGGAACGGACCGATTGCCACGCACGCAGGAATACGAACCCACCCGGCCAGGCTGCCACCAGCGCGGCCAGCACGAAATTCAGCAACGGAAGGTATCGTGGCAGACCGTGGCCGCGGATCATGCCGGACATCGCGGTTACCAGAACCGGCAGTCCCAGGATCAAACTGACTACCAGCCGGCGCAGCATGGAGCGCAGTTCCTGCTGATGGGCCTGCGAATCAGCAGCCGGCAGTTCAGGCTCCAGCGCCATGCCGCAAATCGGACAATCTCCAGGTACCGAACTTCGTACGCTGGGGCACATCGGGCAGATGTAGACGACGCCCTCCGGTGGGCCGGCATGCTCGCCCGGATGTACCCCCGTGTGGCATGAACCGCGGTCGGTCGGTGTCGCGGCGGTGGGCGAGCCGCAGCAGGAACGGGACGGCGAAGATCCTCCAATATCCAAAGACACCAAGGGGGGCGCCCCTGGCGCCGGCTTCCCGCTCTCGCCGGCCAAGAACCGCTTCCGGCAGCTCGGACAACAAAAATAGAATCGTACGCCGCCGCGATCGGCAAAGATCGCAGTCGATTCATCGACAGACATTCCGCAAATCGGGTCAGTCGCCATAGCAAGATTGGAACTCGGAGGTCGCTCGGCCGCAACTAATGGATCTGGCCCCAGGTGCTTTCGTGGGGTGGCTTCTGGCCGCGGGTCGGCGCTCCGGTTGCGACCCCGCGGAGCGGTATCCTCCGCCCAGTCCATCGCGGTTGATCTGTGGCAACGGCCGAAGATCGCCGCTAGAATGACGGCTGCAATAATCGAACCGGCGACTTGGAGTTCCAAAATGTTCTCCACGAATCGTGGACGTCAACCCCTCGCCGCGCTGGCTTCGCTGATCTACCTCCTGTTCGCCTCGCCAGCCGTTCGCGAATCCGCCGCGCAGCAGGGACTCCAGTCGACGGTAGGAGCCGGACGGGTCGTTGTATCGGACAGTTTTTACGAACGATTTGGAATCCGTTGGGGAATTCACGGCCGCGGGTTCTTTTTTGATAATGGCGGGCCTGGGCCCGTGCCGGTGTTTGGTGGGTTTGATCCGAACACGCAAGGGCATTTTGGGTTCGGCGGACGGAACGGATATTTCAGCCTGTTTGCCGCCAACGGCAATCATCGTTCCATCGTTTCCAATAGTGCGGTTTTGACCTTGCCCAACGGCGGTTACGGGGAGGTCATGAGTTCGGAATTGCGACCATTTGTGACCGGGGTCGTTCCGGTCGTTGGCGACGGCAGTACGAGTCTCCTGGAGGAACGGTTGCATCGGCTGCGCAGCGGAGAACGCGGCGCGCTGGTTCGCCGCCGCGGCGTGGCGTCCAGCGATCCCGGTTCGGTTGCCGGCGTATCGTCCGCTGCCGGGCCCAGCGACGGGCCGACCAATTCGCCACGTGATGGGGCAGGGGACCACCCATCGTCGTCATCGTCGGCCTCGGCAAGCAGCTCCGCGGTTCGCGGAGATTTGAGTGTGGCGGAAATTCGGCGGCGGCAGAATGAGGAAGATGCCGCGCGCGAAACCGCCGTTCTGGCTTTGCGCGACAAAGGACGACAGCACGAGGCGCGTGGCGAGTTCGGTGCGGCGCGCGTCTTCTATCAACAGGCAATGAAGCGCGCGCAAGGTGCGATGGCTGACGAACTCCGCGGTAAGCTCGAAGAACTGGCGGCGAAACGCTGATTCAATCGTCGCTGGAACTGCGCATCGACGCGCCGAAGATTCTGTAGGCGTAATAGAGCACGGCCAGGATTGATTGCAGAGTTGCCGCGACGTAGGTCAAAGCGGCCGCGTTCAGCACGCTGTTGACGGGGCCCATGTCCTGCTGCGCCACGATGCCCAGGCCGACCAATTCCGCTTTGGCCCTCGAACTGGCATTAAATTCGACTGGCAGATTGATGATCTGGAATGCGGCCACGCTGCCGAACAGCAGCAGGCCGACGATCGCCAGCATTTTCAAATGGAACCCGATTCCGATCATCAGCAGGATCATTCCGATGCCGCTGCCAAAGTTCGCGATCGGCACCGCCATGTTGCGGATTCCCAGCGCCAGGTAGCCGTGCGCGTGCTGCAAGGCGTGGCCGGCTTCGTGTGCGGCGATTCCCACCGCGGTCAGCGAATGGCTGTGATAAACTTCCGGACTCAGCCGCAATACGCGCGAGCGCGGGTCGTAATGGTCGCTCATGTGACCCGGAACCTGTTCGATATCGACGTCCTGTAGTCCCACAGAATCGAGAATCCGGCGTGCCGCCCCAAATCCGGTCGTCTTGGCGGGAATCTGCTGCCCGCGACGGTAAGCCGACGAAACCAGTCCCTGTGCGATCAATGCCAGGATCACCGCGGGAGAAATCGCTAACAAGTAAAGGAAGTCGTAGTACATGAACATGGAATGTCCTCTTGGTCTATGCTCCGGACCCGGCTGACCCAGGCTTTCGTCCGGCTATTCGCCGCGAAAGCCCCAGTCTGAAATTCGGGTGCTTCTTTTTTTTCTATTACGAACCAATCCGTGCGTGGTTCTGCACAACCCAGGACGCAGCGTATCGGACGAGGCGACGGGTACAACGGTCCCGACCGTAAATTGTTGGTCGCCATGGCCTTGGCGACAAGTTCACAGCCGGCTCGATTTCGGCTGCGACATCTTTGCTTGCCCATTTTACGGGCCAGGCCGGCTGAACTACTATGGGGTACGGAAGATATTGTTCGGAACGGACCGTGCCGGTTTTGATGATCGTGCCGATTGTTGCGGTCGAAACCCTTGACAACCCAGGTAATCATGGTACGCAATTCGATCGATTCCACGCTTTCCGTCCCAGGCGGAGTGGCAGTTATCGCGCGGGCGCTGACGCGGCGTCTGACGCGGAGCGTGACGCCGGGACTGGCACTGGGCCTGGTGTTCGCCGTTTCCGGGTGCGGTGTCGACAAGAACAAGCTTGCCGAGCCACTCCCGGTCGATGAGCTTCCGGCCGATTCTGTCCTGCGCGAAATGCTCGACGCCGCCACGGATGACGCTTACCTGAACCGTCGTCTTAACCTCCGCGATCACGCCGCCTGGCAGATCGTGCATGGCATCTTGGCGTACGAACACGATTTTGTCGTAGCCGATGAACAGGGGCGACTCGTGCCGGCACTCAAATACCTGCTTGACGGCGGCGAGATGCAAGGCTGGATATTGCGGCCGGGTACCAGCCTGGACGAGAACGGGCGTCGAGGAGTCGTCGCGGTGCTTGATGCCGGCAGCACCATCGGTCAGGGACACGCCGATCAATGGCTGGGATATCTCGCGGACTGCAATCTGCCGATCGACCAGGTCATCAAGGTGGCCGGACGAGACCACACCCTTGCCGATATGTTACGGCAAGCGGAATGGGACGTGCCGGCGAACGAGACACGCGAGTACAGTTGGACATTGATGGCGCTAACCACGTATTATCCGACCGATCACGAATGGACGGCGAGCGACGGGAAGCGTTGGTCCGTTCCTCAATTGATGGAGATCGAGGTCGGCCACGATCTGGCGGGCAGTGCTTGCGGGGGCACGCATCGAATGAGCGGCATCGTTATGGCGTTGAACCGCCACAAGCAGCAGGGGGGTGCGCTGGAGGGCGCTTGGGCGGCAGCGGATGGTAAAGTGCGGGAGTGCAGAGTGCTTGCCCGCGAGTATCAAAACAATGACGGCTCGCTGTCGACGCGATTCTTTTCCGGACCGGGGAGTTCGCTGGAGATCAAAAGCAGCCTGCACGCGACGGGACATACATTCGAGTTTCTGGTGATGGCGTCCGACGATCAACAGGTCCGGGAGGATTGGCTGCGCCGCGCCGCGGTGAATCTGTGCGAGTTACTCGAGGCAACTTCCGATGTCGATCTGGAATGCGGAGCGCTTTATCACGCGATTCGCGGCTTGACGCTGTATCGCGAGCGGCTTTTTGGCAGCCGCCCGTTTCCGCGCGAGCGAATATTGCCTGGATCGTAATACGGAGTTTATTTCGCGATCCAACAGCAGGGAGGGGGCTGCGGGGGCTGCTGGATCAGCGGCCTTTGGTAGTCGATCGGAGTCAGGAAGCAGCCAGCCAGGAGCTGCTCGACGTCGCTCACATCCAGCGCAAATCGCTTCGCACCGCTAGCGCGAAACGCCTTTACCGATTGGATCGCCTGCTCCAGCCGCCATGCCTTGAGCCGATCCAGAAGCGTGAAGAATTGGCTGCATTCGAGCAGGTTGGGAATCCTCGCAACGATCCGGTCCAAGTCGGCATCCATGTTGCAACTCAGATTGTTCTCCTCGTCCACGATCCTCCGGTAGCCAAAGCGCTGTTCGTAAAAATGCCCTTGGACCTCCAACTCGGCGTTCGCCATCCGCGCGATCGGTTCCTTCCACCGCGCCATCAATGACGACAGGCTGGCCAGTTTTTGACGCAGCCTGGGGATTTTCTGCGGATCGGCAAGCAGTTCTTCGATTTCCTGGTCGCTCGGCGTGCGGTCCCATTGACCGTCCTGCCACGAGGGATAAGCCAGTTTCCAGCGCCAGGCGACTTCTTCGTCGCTCCACTGAGCGGAAATGTCCGGCCGCGTGCGGACGATCAGGTGTTGGTGATTGGAGAACAGCCGATAATTTCCCACGTCGACGGCGAACACATCCGCCAAGTAGTTCAACAGGGAACCGATCCACGCGCGTCGATAATCGAAGTTGATCTGGGTGAACGGGTCGTCTCCGCAGAGAAATGCCCGATAAACGCAACGCGACCAGGTATGGTAAACAGCGATTTCACCGTCCCGAATGATCTCCTTACGCGGCCGGGGCATCCGTAGCTCCTTGGATCAAGGTCCGGACGAACGGGCGCATGCCGGCGCTCGGCAGCTGCCGAGCAGTGGTCCCGATCGGTTACGGCAGTGTGACGCCTTCGTCCTCATATATACAACGTTTCAAGGCGGGTAAAACCGACGCGCGACGGCAGAAATTCTTAAAAAATGTTGGGTGTCTTGGATTTTTGGCTGTTCACGGAAACGGCAAGCTGTACCAATTACTTTGCAAGATCCGCAACGAGGTCCGGGGACGGAACCCAAAATTGTCGCAGAGCCGGATGACGCAGATCACACCCTGTCGCCAGCTGTGTTCATCGGCGTGCATCTGTGTTCATCTGTGGCTGAAACGCCAGCCGTAAAGGGCGGCAGTCGATCGCCACGGATGAACACGGATGAACACAGAGGCCCAGCACGAAGATCGCTCCATCACGACCGACAAGATCGATGTACTGTGATCGCTGGCCGCCCAGAGCCAGCAAGGGAAAGATCCGAACCTCTCGCGCAACTCGACTTTCGCAGCTCGGCAATGGCTGTATCCCAGTCGAGGAACTTCAGTTTTCCCGCAGCCACACCGAGTCGGCGTTCATCCAAGACGTCCGTACCCCAAGGCGGCGGCACAATCCAAGACTGGTAAATCAGCGAATAACTACGCTAACCCGGCTGCCGCGAGCGAGCAACCATTTTGCCGGCCGCTCGCGGCCGAACAACTGGTTGCTCCGTGCTGAGTGTTGAACTTGGGTCTCGGGAGCACCCGACTCGATCCGCCGCTCGGGGCGACCGCATTGTTATGCCGCCCGTTTGGCGTATTCGGTCATGAAACGCACTCTTGCCTCATGCATAAGGTTTGCGTCAGGACCAGCCCAAACCAAATGGCCGGCTGAATGAAGTGGTACACATTTGCATTCGGGATTGAAAGACGCAAACCAGTCCACATGCGCAGCTGGTGCAATTGGGTCTTGGCGATCATGAAGGATCAAGGCAGGTGGTGTGATCGGTGTCGCGTCAACAACAATGTCTTCCGTTACGAATACGACCATGTCATTCTCGAATCCGGGATGACTTGGCCCGTCGGCCATCGCGTCGAGCGATTTGCGACAAACGTCGAGAGTCATCGGATCATCACGGACGCTCTCGTACCGAGTGCCCGCCTCCATCTTCATGAATTGGCCTACCGTCGTGCGACGGAACTGAACTGCATAGAGTTTGAGAAGCAGCTTTCGAAGCCAACGATTCCGCAGAAGTGGCAACGTCCAACGGCTCTGCGCGGGCAACCATGACTTGTTCGTCCAGCGGTGCAATTGCGGGCAAAGCAGTATCAAGCAATCGGTGCGATCTGGATGATGTACTGCAAACGAGGTTGCGAATGCCGCGCCCCCCGACGATCCCATGATACAGCCAGTGCCGATCTCCAAAGCGTCCATCAGGGCGCGTGCTACCAAAGCACACGCTGTTGCAGAAGAATTGTCAGCCATTGGCGTGCGGCCATAGCCGGGGCGATTGAAAATGACGACTCGAAATCCCGAGTCGACGAGCGGCGCTTCAATGCGAAGCATTCCATCGCACGTAACACCAGTGCCATGAAAATAGACGACAGGTACGCCAGACCCAGCTTCGACGTATTCCACGGGACCTGAGGATGTCTCAATTACAGCCATTTGTCGTTCCAACGGCCGTTCGGGCTTTTTGGACGGCCCACACCAGCGCGTAGCCACCAGCGAGCATGACCGTCGCGGCAATCGACACGAATGCGGCCAGCCAATGGCGACGGAGCCAAGTGAGGTACGTCCCGACCACCGGTGTGCCCTCCTCGCCGAACGTTGCAAATCAGCCGCGTGCGGCGGTTGATTCACCATTTTGAGCCGAGCCGTCCCACACGCTTGCTGCATTTGTTTGTGCTGCCGCCCGGGCCGTATCCGGACGCAACAGCCAGTACCAACCCGTCGGTAGTGTAGCGACCATGGTGTGAACCGCAAAACGATTCTTTTTGCCCTGCCATGCCTTGAAAACGTACCCCGTCGTCCTCCGTCGTCCTCGAAATCGCCCACAAATTTTGCTGAAGACCCCGAAAAAAATGTGGGTAATACAGAGGTCAGGAGACTCGTCCGCGCCGCCCCGTGTTCACGCTTCGCTTCTTTGAGCTGCGCTTAATCACACTTCGGGACGGGTCGGGAGACCCGTCCTACGAGAAACGCGAACCCGACGATTAAGCTGTGACATTGCACTAGCCGACAAAGTCCTCCATGCGCGGTCGCTCGACCCGCTCGTAATCGACAAACAGCATGCTCACCGAGACGCTGTGATCGCCGGCGTTGAAATTGATCGTCTCTTCGCTGCTCAGGCTCCGGTCGCACCAGGTTGCGATGCCAAAAAGCTGGCCGAACGGCGGAATGGAACCAGGGGTCAGTCCCGTCAATGCGAGCACTTCGTCGCTGGTCGCGAATCGCAGATCGCGAATTCCCAGCTTGCGCACCGCTTTACTGTTCAACCGGCGATCGGCGGGGAGGACAAACATGGTCATCGCATCGCCCGTTCGACAGATCAACGCCTTCGCGCCGCTCGAAAGTCGCGTTCCCCGCACCGCTGCGGCCTCCTCGCTCGTATAAACCGGGGCGTGCCGCTGGACCTGGAACGGAACCTGTGCGTTCCGCAACAACTGCTCAAGGCGTTCAAAAACGGTCTGTTCCATAGGGGAAATCTGGGTCGAATAGTGAATTTCTCCGGCAACGCGCACGGGCAACCGTTGGTTCGGAATCGGTTGTGACCCAATGTTACCGTTTGGCAACAAACGGTGCGACGACCCCGCTGCGGAGGTGTGGGTCCTTGAAATATGGGCGAGGTCCTCTATTTTGTTAGGGATATCCTTTCGCCGCCAATTGCGTTTTTCGACCGGTTCGATCACGGATTGATGACCGCATCACGGGCCAGATCTTACCTTGTGGGCCGGGACGAGCCCACCGGGTTCTTCCGGCGAAAATAATGTAGCACGCATGAACCAATTCCTGTGGCATTACCAACAGGTGGAACCGACGACTTGGGCTTACCTGTCGTCGCTGCTGATGCTGGCGCTGTTTTTCAAGTTTAATCGCGTCTGGAGCGTGCGAAACATCGACCTGCTGCTGCTGATCCTGTTGGCGCCCGGGTTGTTGCTGGTACATCATGCACAGCGACAACAGGAAGCGATCGCAGTCCGGATCAAGCTGTTGGAAGATCCCGTGCCCCGTTCCCCCGATGCGCGATCGTCGTGGCGCGGTTTGGCTATGCAGGTATCCTGGCAGGACTCGGAGCCTGAGGACGGATGGTCAGATCGGCCGGAGGAACGAGCCGAGTATGACCAACTCGCCAGTGAATACGCGGAATGGCGGACGATTGAGCGGCGAGGCTTTCTCTGGTTGTTCGCGATTGGCGCGGTGCTGCTGATCCGGCTGCTGTTTGATCCGACGATGGTCCGCCGGCCGCTGCTCGATCCGAATCTCTCGACCGGCGGCCTGATATTCATCTGCTGTTCGTTGTTCATCTTCGTGATGGCGAATGTGATCGCCAGTACGCCGACCGAATCGGATTTGTACGGCCCGAAAGCGGCCGCTCAACTGCTGGTACGCGATGGCGGCGATGCCCAGAAACAACTGGAGCGTCATGGCCCGGGCTACGCGGTGATTACGTTGCTTTCGAGCATTCCGACGATGTCGCTGATGGACCAACCCGCATCGGACGAGGGATTCGCTTTTTCCGTGGCCGCCAAGGCGATGGCGATCCTCTCCCACCTGGCGGTGGTGCTCGGCATGATCGGCATCGGATACCGGCATTTCGATAATATCAAGATGGGAATCGGTTCGGCCACGATCTACATGATGCTGCCTTACACCACGATCTGGACGGGACGGATCGAGCATGTGTTGCCGGCCGCTTTGCTGATCTGGGCCGTACTGAATTACCGCCGACCGTTGATCGCCGGGTTGTGCATCGGTTCCGCGATTGGCGTGGTTTATTATCCGATATTCCTGTTGCCGCTCTGGATCAGCTTTTACTGGCAGCGCGGTGTCTGGCGATTCGTGCTTGGCAACCTGGCCAGCCTTTCGATCATGACGGCGTCGCTACTGTTCGTGTCGGAAAACCTGTCGGCGTTCTGGGCCAACGTGCAAACGATGTTCGGATTGTGGTTGCCCATCCTCGAAGGACTCGAAGGCGTCTGGGGCTTGGGATGGGACCCGGTCTACCGGATTCCGGTGCTGGTGGCGTTCGTCGCGCTCAGTTGCACGCTGGCGATCTGGCCGGCTCGCAAGAATCTGGGCACGCTTCTGAGTTGTTCCGCCGCGGTAATGGTCGCCGTTCAGTTCTGGCACGGGTTTGGCGGCGGGCTATTTGTAGGTTGGTATCTGCCGCTGGCCCTGCTGACGATCTTCCGACCGAATCTGGAGGATCGCGTCGCCCTGGCGGTCGTTACCGAAAACTGGTTCCCGTTGCAGCGTCGTCGCGGACCTCGACTCATTCGCGCGGCCTGAAGCAAGCGGCGCCGCTCAAAGGATGAACTTGCTCAGATCTTCGTTGTCAGCGAAGCGTTCCAGCCGCTTCTCGACGTAGTTGGCGTCGATCACCATCTTGACTGGTTTCCTCCGCGAGCCGATACGGGGCGCGTCGAAGCTCAGTTCCTCGAGCATCCGTTCCAGGATCGTGTACAGGCGGCGGGCGCCGATATTCTGCATCGACTGGTTGACGCGGTAGGCGTAGGCGGCAAGTGATTCGATCGCCTGCGGCGTGAATTCGAGCAACACGCCCTCGGTCTTGAGTAACGCGGCGTACTGTCGCGTCAGCGAATTTTGCGGTTCGGTGAGGATCCGTACGAAATCATCTTTGGCGAGATTCTGCAACTCAACGCGAATCGGAAAACGACCCTGTAACTCGGGCATCAGGTCGCTGGGGCTGCTCTTATGGAACGCACCAGCGGCCACGAACAGCACGTGATCGGTTCGGACGTAGCCATACCGCGTCTGGACGGTCGTGCCTTCGACGATCGGCAGCAGATCCCGCTGCACTCCTTGCCGGGAAACGTCGGCCCCCTTTCCTTCGCTGGCGACGACTTTATCCAGTTCATCGATAAAAATGATTCCCAGATTTTCCGCCAGGTCGATCGCGGCGGCGTTGATCTTTTCCGGGTCGAGCAGGGCGTCGCAGGACTGTTCGAAAAGCACGTCGCGGGCCTGCCGGACGGTCATCCGCCGGCGCTGCGAGTTCTTGGGGAGGATCTTCTCGAACATCGATTGCAGATCGCCGTCCAGGTGATCCATCCCGATGCTGCCGATCATCATCGGTGATGCCCGTTGTTCGGTGACGATCTCGACGTATTGATCGTCCAATTCGCCAAGGTCGAGCATCGATCCGATTTTAGCTCGGGTACGTTCCAGGGAATCACTGGCTTCGTCGCCGGCATCGGCGCCGAAATCACCGCCGAGTGTCGGGGCGGGTGCCAGCAGTTCGATCAGCTTTCCTCGAACCCGTTCGCGCGCCTCCTGTTCCACCCCGCGTCGTTCCGCGTCTCGGACAAGTCCGATCGCATTTTCCACCAGTTCCCGCACCATGCTCTCGACGTCCCGACCGTAGTAACCGACTTCGGTGTACTTGGTGGCTTCGACTTTGATGAAGGGGGCCCCGGTCAGCCGGGCCAGCCGGCGGGCGATCTCCGTCTTGCCAACGCCCGTGGGGCCGATCATCAGGATGTTCTTGGGCGCAATTTCGCGTCGCAGTTCCTCGGGCAACTGCTGCCGGCGCCAGCGATTGCGGACGGCGATCGCCACGGCGCGTTTGGCGTCGGCCTGACCGATGATGTATTGATCCAGCGCCTCGACCAGTTCCTGGGGAGTCATGGTTCTCGGCCGCAGTTGCGTCAGGCCGGATCGAGTCGCATTCCGCTTCAGCACGCCAGTTCCTCCACGATGATATTGGTATTGGTATAGATATCCAATTCCCCGGCAATTCGCAGGGAGGCCCGCACGATTTCTGCGGCGGAGAGCGTCGAGAATTCCGCCAATGCTCGAGCGGCCGACAGCGCATAGGCCCCTCCCGATCCGATCCCGATGATGCCGTCGCTCGGCTGGATCACATCGCCGGTGCCGCTGATCAGCAGCGAATGGCGCGCATCCGCGACCGCCATCAGAGCCTCCAACCGGCGCAGAGCGCGATCGGTGCGCCATTCCCTGGCCAGCTCGGTGGCCGCCCGCGGTACATTTTTGGGAAAATCCTTGAGTTTCGTCTCAAACCGTTCGACCAGCGCAAAGGCGTCGGCCGCGGAACCGGCGAAACCGCACAGCACGCGCCCCTCCATCAGCCGCCGTACCTTGACGGCGTCGGCCTTCATGACGGTCGTGCCGAGCGTGACCTGTCCGTCGCAACCCATCGCCAGCGTTCCCCGGTGGCGCACCGTCAGTATCGTGGTGGCATGAAACTGCACTTTTCACCTCAACGAAAAGCGATCACACTGGGGCCAGCGACTCTCCATCTCCCCATTCTCCCGAAATTCGCCGTCGGACTCCATCCCCCACTCGATTGATACGCTCTTCATGCCGATCCACCGCTGCGCCACGTTCTTGATTCCGGCACTGGATTGTCCGGAAGAGTTGCGCTTGATTCGCGCGGGCCTGGAGCGGCTGCCGGGCGTGATCGAGATCACGCCGATCTACCTGCGGCGGTCATTGATGGTCACGTACGATCCGAGCCGCGTCGAGCAGCACGGGTTGGCACAGCGATTGCGCGAGATCGGCTTCGCGCCCCAGTCGGTTGCGGACTCGCCGGCGACCGAATCGCAGGAGCCGCTCGCCGGACACCGCGCATGGGCGGTTCTCGACCGGCGCACGATCCTTACCATGCTCGGCGCACTGCTGCTGATTGTCGCCGCACTCTGGCAATTCGCAGAGTCCGGAAACGCCGGCCCGCGCGTGCTGGCGGTACTGTCGGCGCTGGTCGGCGGGATTCCGGTCCTGGCGGCCGCCGCCCGTGCACTTCGATTGCGGCGCATCGATATGAATGTGCTGATGTCGCTGGCGGCAATCGGCGCATTGTTGAACGCGCCGCGCAGCGGAGAGTGGTTCGAGGCCCCCACCGCCGTCCTCTTGTTCGGCGTCTCACTCTGGCTGGAACGATCGGCGATGGACCGCGCCCGACGGGCTGTCGAGTCGCTGCTGATGCTCCACCCCGCCATCGCTCACCGACGCGGCAGCGATCATCAACTCCAAGACGTCGCCGTCGATCAGATCGTGGCCGGAGATCGAATACTGGTGCTGCCCGGCGAACGATTCCCGACCGACGGCGTTGTGGAACAGGGTGATTCGTGGATCAACAACTCGGCGATCACCGGCGAATCAACCCCCGTCGACGCCAGGCCAGGATCTTCGGTACGGTCCGGCTCGCTCAACGGTGAGGGGGTCCTCGAATTGCGGGTCACTCATCCAGCGGCGGAAAGCACCCTGGCCAACATCGCACGCCTGATTGAACAAGCCCAATCACGCCGTTCGGAAACGGAACGATTCGTCGATCGCTTCGCCCGCTGGTACACGCCGGTTGTGGTGGCCCTTGCCGTCGTGATCGCCACCCTTCCCTGGCTGGCTGCGGGAATCTCGCTCACCGCATCGCCAGGTTTGAGTCTGGAAGCATGGAACCTGGAGGCTGCCTCAAGATGGGATTGGCTGCATCGGGGCCTCGTGCTGCTGGTGATCGCCTGCCCATGCGCCCTGGTGCTGTCGACACCACTGACGATTGTCTGTGGACTGCGGCAAGCCGCCCGCAGCGGGATTTTGGTCAAAGGCGGCGCATCGCTGGAGGCCGCTGGCAAGCTCACCGCCGTCGCCTTCGACAAAACCGGAACACTCACCCAAGCCCGACTGCGCGTGGTGAGCACCCACCCTCGTCCAGGCATCACTTCCGATTTTCTGTTGTCGGTCGCCGCGTCGCTCGAATCACGCAGCGAACATCCGATCGCCCAGGCTATCGTTCAGCACGCCCGCAATAGCAATATCGATCTGCGTGCGGTGGCCGATTCCATGGTGCTGCGCGGCAGCGGCGTTCAGGGCACAATCGACGGCATGATCTATCGCGCTACCAATCGACCGGCACTCGACCTTTGGCTTCGCGAGAGCACCGGAAACAACGCCGAAGATGGAGAAAATAGAACGGCCATGGAACCGGATCCGCAAGGCGACACGGTCATCTGGATCGGTTCGCAGTCCAGAGTGCTGGGCGCGGTCGTACTCAGCGACGCCGTTCGCGAAGATGCGCGGGATGCCCTCGATCAACTCCGCCGGCGCGGAATTCAGAAATTGTTCATGCTGACGGGTGACCGAGCCGAATCGGCTCAACGTGTAGCGCAACAGTTAGGGATCGACGAATTTCAAGCTGGCCTGCTTCCCGACCAGAAACTGGACGCCGTCGTTCGATTGCGAGACAAGTTCCCGATGCTGGCCATGGTGGGCGACGGTGTCAATGACGGACCCGCGCTGGCTGCCGCGCGGGTCGGGATCGCTCTGGGCGCCGAGGCCAGCGACACCGCGATGGAGACCGCCGACGTCGTCATCCTGGCACCACAACTGGACAAACTTGCCCAGTTGATCGACCTCAGTCGCACCACCCGCACACTGCTCTGGCAAAACGTGATCCTGGCACTGACAATCAAAGCGATTGTCTTCGGTCTTGCCGCTGTCGGGCAGGGAACGCTCTGGCTGGCCGTCGCTGCCGATGTCGGAGCCAGCCTGCTGGTGATCTTCAACGGCATGCGGATCTTGAACTCCGACGCCAGGAATTGACCGAGGATAACCCCGCACGTGGGATATTGGTTGAGAACGGTGGATTCGAGGTTGTTTCGAGATTCAGCGGGGGCTGGAAGCCCCCGCCACGATGGCAGATTGTTTTCAAAAAACTGCGATTCAGGGCTTGGTGGACGGGGTTTCATCCATAAAGTCTAATAGGTCTTTAAGGAGGAACGTGTGGTCGTGACAGCAGATTCCCATTCGTCCCAGGTTAGTCCCAATCGTCGCCAACGTACGATCGTGGTCACCGGAGCTTCCGGTTTGGTGGGCTCCGCTTTAATCCGTACGCTGTCCAAGGACTCTTCATCGTCCGCGTCCGCCGCTGGCCCGAATTCCGGTTCCTGGTCGGTTCGGGGGATTTCTCGCAAGCCTCGCTCCGGCGAGTTCTTGTGGGATGCCGCTTCGAATCAAATCGACGCGGCCGCTTTCGAGGGCGCGGATGCGGTGGTGCATCTTGCGGGCGAGAATATCGCCGGAGGCCGGTGGAATGCGGCGCTCAAGCAGCGGATACAAGACAGCCGAGTACTTGGAACGCGCGCGGTCTGTGCGGCCATTGGCAAGGCAACCCGCCGACCCTCGGTGTTGGTGGCCGCATCCGCGATCGGCTTTTACGGCGATCGACACGACGAGGAATTGGACGAGAATTCCGCGGCAGGCAGCGGATTTCTGGCTGATGTGTGCCAGGCCTGGGAAGAAGAGGCGCGTGCCGTGACGCAGTTCGGTGTTCGCGTCGCGCATCTGCGTATCGGCGTTGTGCTCAGCCGCCATGGCGGCGCCTTGCAGCGCATGCTGCTGCCCTTCCGGTTGGGACTGGGCGGACGGGTGGGGTCCGGGCGGCAGTATTGGAGTTGGGTGGAACTTTCGGACCTGGTTGGCATGATCGTGCATGCAATCGATACGCCTTCCCTGACGGGCGCAGTGAACGCCGTTGCACCGCAACCGGTCACGAATGCCGAGTTCACGCGCGATTTGGGCAGCGTGCTGCATCGGCCGACCCTGTTTCCCATGCCCGCTTTTGCCGCACGTCTGGTGCTGGGTGAAATGGCGGACGCGCTGCTGTTGTCCAGCACAAGGGTACTTCCGCGAAAGCTCGCCGAGTCCGGATTCCGGCACCGGTTCCCCGATCTACCGAGCGCCCTCCGGCAAGCACTTCAAACATAGCTGCGGCGCATCAACCGCATCACCAGCGCCCAGGTGGGGATCACCAGCACAATGACCAGTCCCAGAGTGCTTGCGCTGAGCAATTGGATGCGTGCTCGCAGCCGCTGCAGGTCGTCACCGATCGCCCGTTGGTAACTTTCCTGCACGACGACGCCCAGTCCCGACTCGCCCGTGCGCAACGGAATCGGGACTTGCACGGCCAGCCAGCGTTGACGATATTCCTCGCCCATCGGATCGTCCGCCAGCGGGTCATGGTAATCGGCCTGGTACAAGATGCTGTCTCCATCCAATCGCCGCCAGGAATTCCGGGGAATGCGATAGTGATGAAACCGGTCGGGGAGGCGTGAATCGGTTTCCGCAAGCACGCGCTCGTACAGCGGATGCTGTAAGACGACAGAGCCATTTCCGGATCGGGAATCGACCAGAACGGCGAATTCGGATCCGCGCGGTTCCCCGGGCAGGTCGGCACCGGGCAGATCGGCAAAATGGCCCAACTCGAACATGATTCCGACGATCCCCAGGAATTTTTGCAATTCGGTGGACGGATGCAGTTCGTCGCCTGGCGACTCCTCCGTTGCATCGGCGTCGACCCTGGCGAAGATCGGCGCCGAGATTACGATCACCCAGCGATCGGTGACCTGGCTGAGAAACGCAGGCGACAGCACGGTATGGCGGAGAGTGCTCTTTTCTGATGCCAGATACTGCTGCTGTGACGAGAAGTCGAGTCGCCCGCCATGAAAATAGGCGCGCCAGGCGTAATTCTGTCCCACGGTCGTATTCATCGGTGTGCGCGCGATCTGCAGTCCATCCCGTTCCAGGACAAACCAGCCAAAGACACCGGGCCGGGAACGGGATTGGCTTTCCAGTTGCTGTTGCACGGTCTGGATGATCGGTGACGCTTTGAGCGATTGTCGCAGCAGGTCGCGGCGATCCTCGTCGAGGTCGGGGCGGTTCAGTTCATCGATCGAGGCTGAAAGTTCGGGATTGCTCGGGATTTCGTACATTGCGCTCCGTACTGCCGGCGAATTGGCGATGCGTTCGACCAGCGTCATGCGGTCTTCCAGCTCGCGTGCAGCGCTCAACGCGACCGAGTCGGCGGCGAAACGGAGCGCGGTCAGCGACTGGTTAGTCAGCGCCTGGTCGGCCTCGCGGTAGGCCGATTCGAACCAGAGCCAGCCGCTGACATGGACGGCAAGCAGCACCAGCGTTACCGCGGCGTAGAGTCCGGGAATCGCCGGATGGCGGCGGCACCAGCGCCAGGTGCGCGCGAGCGCGCCGATCGGCCGCGCCAGAATCGGCTCTTCCCGCAGAAACCGCTCCAGTTCGTCCGCCAGCGCGCCGGCGGTCTGGTAGCGCCGCGCGGGCTCCTTCTCCAGGCATTTTCCGCAAATCGTGTCGAGATCGGGCGGGATCGTGGCGTTGAGCGATCGCACGCGGGGCGCCTCGTTGTGAATCGCCTTGTGGATAAGCACCTGCACATTGCCGCGGAAAGGAAGTTCCCCGGTCAGCAACTGAAATAAAATGACCCCCAGCGCGTAAACATCGGATCGGCGATCGGTGGAGCTTTGCATACCCTGCGCCTGCTCGGGTGACATGTAGGCGGGTGTTCCCAGGATACGGCCGTCCATGGTGACGGTGACATCGGTGACTTCGCGACGTGCCAGGCCAAAGTCGGTGATGTGCGGCTCTCCCGTCTCGTCCATCAGGATATTGCCGGGCTTGAGGTCGCGATGGATGACGCCCTGCTGGTGAGCGTAATCGACGGCACGGCAGACATGCACGACGAGCTGGGCGACTTCGACGGCGGTCGGGCGATGGGCCGCCGACCAGACGGCCAGCGACCGGCCATCCATGAATTCGCTGACGATATAGACGGTGTCCTGATCGCGTCCGATTTCAAACACCCTCACGATATGCCGGTGCTGCAGCCGGGCGGCGATCCGAGCTTCGTGCAGGAAATCGTCCACTTCGTCGCTACCCAGCCGCCCCTGCCGGGGAATCTTCAATGCCACGACGCGATCGAGTTGCGTGTCATGCGCTTTCCAGACGGTGCCGAACCCACCCATTCCAACCCGTTCCAGGAGCTCGAAATGCGCGATCGTCGCCACCGCCGCGGCTCGGATCGATTCTCGATCGTCGCCGGCCAGGCTGAAACGATTCTGACAGGTCGGACAGATGATCCCGTTCAATTCGGCATCGGATCGGATTGCAAAAGCATGGCGGCAGAGCGGGCAACGGATCGTCAGACCGAGCGACGTACTGTTCGGGGTGCGCAGGTCGGTCGTTTCGTCGATACCGCTGACGCGCACGGAGTTCGTTTCGTTGCGTGCCACCGTCAATGCCGCCGTGACGCGCTTCAAGCGATCCAGCTGCTGCCCCAGTTGCGGTTGCAGTTCCGGATGTTGCTCCAGGATCTGCTCATCGGCGATCAACTCGCCGCTTGCACGTCGCGCGAGGTATTCGTCGACCAGCCGAACCACCTCCTGCTCGCGCTGCTCCTCCGCGGTCGCGTCGTTCGAAAGTCGATCTTGCATGGTAACTACTCGTTGCCGAACCAACGTGAAGATCGACCCATCGCTTCGCGCAGCGCTATCTTCGCGCGGTGCACCAGCGCTCGCACGGCGTTGCTCGTGCGCCCCATCCGCAGGGCCGTTTCATCCAGGCTCAACCCATCCAGAAATCGGAACCGAATCGCCGCACGCTGATCTTCCGGAAGGCCGGCCAGCGCCACCTGCAGGGCCTGCGTCGCTTCCCGAACCGCCACCGACTGGCTGGGGCTGCGGGTCGACCCCGAGATCAATTCCACAATCGCGCGCCAGGAACTTTCATCCGGAGAACCGTGCAGGATCGTCTGCCCGCCACCGCGCTTCTTGCGACGCTCGCTGCGCAATGCGTCCTGGATTCGATGGTCGGCGATCGCTCGCAGCCAGGCATGAAAGTGGCCCGATGTTCGAGGTTCATACTGGCGAATACAGCGGAACGCCGCTACAAACGTCTGCTGCAGGACGTCGTCCACATCGACAACCGACTGCAGAACACCCGGGAGACAGGCGCGTACGTGACGCTCCAGAAATCCGTATCGCGAAAGCAGCAGCCGTTCCAAGGCCGCAATATCACCCTGCACAGCTTGTGCGATCAATCGCGGTTCCTCTTGCTGCCACATGAATTTATCATAGCCCAGCCACGACGACCAATGAAGGGTCTCGTCTTTCATTTGTCTGTTCGCTACGCTGGTCCCAGGATTTCTCGCGAGACCCCGCGGAAGTCCATTTTTTGAGGATCACGCATGAACCAACCGGCGCGGGAAGAACAGCCGACCGCAGTGCAAATGACGGGCAGGGCCGGCGGCATCATCCTCGCAGGCCTCACCTATCTGCTGCTGCGTTACTTTTCTGATCAGGTCAATGAACAGCAGGCGGGAGCGGCGGCGATCACGATCCTGATGGCCGTCTGGTGGATGACCGAAGCGATTCCGTTGGCGGTGACGTCGCTGCTTCCGCTGATCCTCTGTCCACTTTTGGGAGTCCTATCGATTGAGGAGGCCGCGCGCCCCTATGCCGATAAGAACATCTTTCTGTTCATGGGCGGATTCATGATCGCGCTGTCGATCGAAAAGTGGGGCTTGCATCGACGGCTGGCGCTGCTGACCGTTTCGGCAGCCGGAACCAATCCTTCACGATTGATTGGCGGTGTGATGCTGGCCACCGGTGGCATCAGCATGTGGATCAGCAACACAGCCACGGCAGCCATGATGCTGCCGATCGGGCAGAGCCTGGTAACGCTGCTCTCGGAACGGGTCGCCGGATCGGATGGTCACTCCTCAGGCAATCAGGAAGATTCACCGCCGCGCCGATTCGCTGTTTGCATGATGCTGGGGATCGCTTATGCCGCGAGTATCGGCGGAATGGGGACACTGGTCGGAACTCCCACCAATGTCACGCTGGCGGGATTTGCGGCCAAGGTCGGTATCGAAGTCAGTTTCGCTTCCTGGATGCTGCTGGGCGTACCGCTCGCCCTGGTCTACCTTCTTTGCGCCTGGATACTGCTGACGCAAATCCTGTTTCCGATTCGTATTCGCACGATTCCCGGCGGTCGGGAACTGATTCGGGACGAGCTGCGGAAACTCGGTCCGCCCTCCTCTGCTGAATTGGTCGTGCTTGGCATCTTTGTCGTGACCGCCCTGCTCTGGCTGTTGCGGCAGCCGCTGAACGGCTGGCTGCGAATCCCCGGCGGTCGATTTGACGACTCTGTGATCGCGATGTTGGGCGCGCTGGCATTGTTTGTCATCCCCGTCGACAGAACCTGGCGGCGGGTGGCGCTGGATTGGCATACCGCTGCTCGACTACCCTGGGGAGTGCTGTTGCTGTTCGGCGGCGGGTTCGCCCTGGCGGCCGCGATGCAGGCCAGTGGACTGGACTTGATGATCGGCGCCCAGATCCGGTCGCTCGGCAATCATGTGCCTCTGTGGTTGATGGTCGTTGTAATTGTGTCGATCGTCGTGTTCTTCAGCGAACTGGCGAGCAATACACCGACAGCGGCCACGTTTCTTCCGATCACTTATGGCGTTGCCGAGGCGATCGACGTGCCGCCGCTCTTTCTGCTGGTTCCGGTAACGCTGGCAGCAAGTTGCGGCTTCATGCTCCCGGTGGCGACTCCTCCCAACGCCATTGCCTTCGGGAGCGGTTATGTCACAATTCGGCAGATGATCCGCGCCGGCTGGCGCCTGAACCTGATCGGGATCGCCCTGATCACCGTGGCCATCTACGCCATCGGACCTTGGGCGTTTCCCAACAACAAATTCCCTCAGAAAAATGCACCACATGGAGAAGCCTCCGATGTCACTGAGCGCTGAGAACCTGCGGAAGCTGGCCCGCTTCGATTCGCCGACCATCTGCAACGTGATCGAGTTGTTTGACGTGCGGCCACGAAACCGCGGCTACATGGACGGCCGGGTCCGCGCCAACTTCCCCGAAATGGCTCCGGCGGTCGGCTATGCATGCACCGCCGCATTCCGATCGGACGCGCCACCCGCCACGGGTGACGCCTATGGCAGCATCCAGAAACAACTCGAGCAATTCGCCCAGCTCCCCGGGCCGGCGATGGTCGTTTTCCAGGATCTGGACGATCCACCGGCGGCGGCAGTATTCGGCGAGGTCATGTGTTCGACCTACCGGGCGTTCGGTTCCGCCGGGCTGGTGACCAATGGCGGCGGGCGCGATCTGGAACAGGTCCGAGCCCTGGGCTATCCGGTATTCACGGGATCGACGATCGTCTCGCACGGCTACTGCCACATGCTGCATCTCGGCCTGCCGGTGCGCGTGGGCGGGTTGATGGTCAACCAGGGTGATCTGCTCCACGGCGACGCCAACGGTGTCACCAATATTCCGCCGGAGATCGCCGATCAAGTCGCCGACGTCGCCGACGAATTCGTGGCGGCGGAGGCGATCATCATGGACTATGTCAAGGCTCCGGGAGAAAAGAGCGTCGCCCGCTACGACGAACTGCGCAGGCAGTTTCAAGCGGCCGTCGCGGCACTGACCAAGCGCGTGCGCAAGTCTTGAGTGCGAGGAAGGCCTGAACGAGAGGAATGCCATTGCTGATCTCGGCCGATCGAGTCTGGGATGGTCTGGAGTCGTCGCCGCAGCGCGACCGCAGAATTGTTGTCGAGTCGGGTCTGATTCAGGCGCTGCTTCCGGAATCGTCCGCGACGACGGGCATCGATGCCGACGAGAGGATTTTACAATTTCCAGGCTGCACCATTCTGCCGGGCTTGATCGATACGCATGTGCATCTGGTGATGTCGGCACGGGCCACGAACCAGGCGATCGTGGAGCAGGTTACTTCGGAGAATGACGAACAGCTTCTGGCTCGGATCGCGGCCAACGCCCGAGCGGCACTTCGCGCGGGGCTCACGACGATCCGCGACTGCGGCGGCACGAAGGACCACGTACAAACTGTGCGGGATCGCGTCCGAACCGGCGAACTGCCTGGCCCCGAGATCCTGGCGTGCGGATCGCCGATCACGACCCGTCGAGGACATTGCCATTGGCTGGGATTGACGGCCGACAGCGACGATGAAATCGAACGGGCGGCGGCTCGAATGCTCGACCAGAACGCCGATTTCCTCAAGGTGATGGCGACGGGCGGGAATATGACGCCCTCCAGCGATCCGATGCAAGCGCAGTACAACCCGCAGCAGTTGCGGATCGTCGCCGATCGGGCTCGACAGGCCGGTCGGCATGCCGCCGCGCACGTGCTCAGTCGCACCGCCCTCCCGGGCGTGGTGTCGGCGCGCTATCGCACCATCGAACATTGCGATTGGCGGGTCGAGGAATTCCGCTACGAATTCGACCCGGAACTGGCACGAAAGATCATCGATCAGGATCAGTGGGTCGGCCTGACCATGTCCGGCCTGGCGCGGCGGGCCCTGCTGCCCGCCTTTCCCGACGCCGATTCGGGTCCCGTCCGACGACTCGACGCACGCTTCCGCTGCGAGAGGCAAATGATCGATTTCGGAGTGCGATTTACGATCCATTCCGACGCCGGCGTTCGGCTCTGCCCGATCGACCGTTTCGACCTGGGGCTGCGCGCGGCCGAAATCGAGTTGCGTTTGACTCCCGTGGAAATCCTGCGCGCGGCGACAAGTTCCGCCGCGGAAGCGATCGGTCTGTCGGATCGCGGCGTGCTGCGGCCCGGAAAACGGGCCGATCTGATCGTGGTCGAGGGCGATCCGACTCGCGATCTGCAATGCCTGGCACGAATTCGAGCCGTCATGAAGGCCGGCCAGTGGATGCCGATCGACGCTCCGACATAGGATGCCCTGACATAGGACGCCCTGACATAGGACGCCCTGACATAGGACGCCCTGACATAGGA
>Ga0233425_10001690_pt1 | contig 47652 bp, 53 predicted proteins | sample Watercolumn_Towu_2_FD_181712 | JGI IMG/M metagenome (GOLD analysis project Ga0233425, IMG submission 181712) | Freshwater microbial communities from Lake Towuti, South Sulawesi, Indonesia - Watercolumn_Towuti2014_140_MG | ecosystem: Environmental > Aquatic > Freshwater > Lake | place...
CGACTGTGCCAGCGCTCCGCGTCAGCAGCGTGACGGTTTTGTCGCAGCTTTGTCACGGATCGGTTGCAGAACTGACGCAATCGCCCCGTATGCTCGGCCGCGCTGTCGAGAACAGGAGACCCACAAGAATGAAAGAGCTGATCCGCGACACCTACGAGCAACTCAGGATCCAGCGCTGGGACGACCACCGCTACTACCACCACAGCCGCATCAACCAGTCGCTGCATTTCGTGAGCGCAGCGAGCTTCCTCACCGCCTACGCCCTCGTCTTCTTCCAGCCCGTGATCGCCACGCTGATCGGCTGGCTGCTGGCGATGACTGCGCGCCAGTCGGGCCACTTCTTCTTCGAGCCGAAGGGCTACGACCACGTCAACCAGGCGACGCACGAGCACAAGGAAGCGATCAAGGTCGGCTACAACCTGCGCCGCAAGGTGCTGCTCTATGTCGCCGTGCTGCTCGCGCCGCTGCCGCTGCTCGTCGACAGGACCTACCTCGGAATCTTCCCTTCGGAAGAACTACTTCATAACGTCGCCATGGTCTGGCTCGTGGTCGGCATCGGCGGGCTGCTGTTCCGCACGGTGCACCTGTTCTTCCTCTACGACGTGCGCACCGGCCTCGTGTGGATGATGAAGATCCTCACGGATCCGTTCCACGACCTAAAGCTCTACTGCAAGGCGCCGCTCGCGCTGATGCGCGGCGAGCTGATCGACCCGATGCACGCGCAGCACCGCGCGGCCTGAGCGAGGCAAGCGCTTGACCGAGGCCTATCTCCTCTACGGGCTGGCGGCGGCGGGCGCCGCCGCGGCGCTGCCGGCGCTGAAGACGCGCCTCGAGCTCTCGCGCGCCAAGCACCCCTCGCTCGCCGGGCACTCGCGCCTCGCGCGCCGCGTCGCCGCGCTCGTCCCGTACTACAGCTACGACGAGGCGCGCTTTTTCTCGAGCGACGGCGCGCCGCCCGAGGTCGAGGCGCGCCGGCGCGCGGGCTTCGAGCGCCTCGCCGCCCTCTACCGGCAACGCTTTCCCCGCACTTCGGCGCTGACCGCGGAAGCGCGCGCGGGACTCTCCGACCTGCAGTTCACGAGCGCTTACCGCGTGCCCTTCCAGTACCGCGAGCTCGTACGCAAGGAACTCGGCATCGGCGCTTTCCTCGCTTCCTCGAGCGGCGTCACGGTGACCGATCTCGACGGCAACGTGTTCTACGACCTCGCCGGCTCCTACGGCGTGAACCTCTTCGGCACCGACTTCTACAAGGCCTGCATGGCCGAGGGCAGCCGGCGCGCCGGGGCGCTCGGCCCGGTGCTCGGCGCGTATCACCCCGCGGTCGCCTGCAACGTGCGCAAGCTGCGCGACATCTCGGGCCTGGACGAAGTGTCGTTCCACATGTCGGGCACCGAAGCGGTCATGCAGGCGGTGCGCCTTGCGCGCTACCACACGCGGCGCACGCATCTCGTGCGCTTCTGCGGCGCCTACCACGGCTGGTGGGAGGACGTGCAGCCCGGCGTCGGAAACCCGGTCATGCCCCGCCATACCTACACGCTCAAGGAGATGGACGCGGACACCCTGCGCGTCCTGCGCAAGCGCCGCGATATCGCCTGCGTGCTGGTGAACCCGGTGCAGGCGATGCACCCCAACCAGAGCGCGCCCGGCGACGGGTCGCTCGTGGACAGCGGCCGGCACGCGCATTTCGATCGCGAGGCCTACGCGGCGTGGCTGCGCGAGCTGCGCCAGGTCTGCAGCGAGCGCGGCATCGTGCTCATCTTCGACGAGGTCTTCGTCGGCTTTCGCCTCGCCCCGGGCGGCGCGCAGGAGTACTTCGGCGTGAAAGCGGACCTGGTGACCTACGGCAAGACGCTTGGCGGCGGCTTTCCGGTGGGCGTGGTGTGCGGCCGCGCCGATCTCATGAAGCGCTATCGCGATGAGCGGCCGGCCGACATCTGCTTCGCACGCGGCACCTTCAACGCGCATCCGTATGTGATGGCGGCGATGCAGGTCTTCCTCGAGCGCCTCCAGACACCGGAGATCCGGCGCCTCTACGAGGGCCTGGACAAGCGCTGGGATGCAAACGCGCGCTCGATGAACGAAAGGCTGCAGGAAGAGAACCTCCCGCTTCGGGTCGCCAATCTCTCCTCGATCTGGACGGTCAACTACACGCAGCCCTCGCGCTACAACTGGATGCTGCAGTACTACCTGCGCGCCGAGGGACTCGCGCTCAGCTGGATCGGCACCGGGCGGCTCATCTTCAGCCTGAACTACGGCGACGCCGAGTTCGCCGCAGTGCGCGAGCGCTTCGTCGCGGCCGCGGCGGCGATGGCGCGCGACGGCTGGTGGTGGAGCGATCCGGCGCTCACCAACAAGTCCATCAAGCGCGGCATCCTGCGGGAGATACTCGAACGGCGCCTGCGATGACGGCGCTCGAGGAATTCAACTTCCTCGTCACCAACCGCATCCCGCGGGCCTCGGCCACCCGGTTCATGGGCTGGTTCAGCAAGATCGAGCAGCCGCTGGTGCGCGACCTCTCGATCGGCGCCTGGCGGCTCTTCGCCGACCTCAACCTGCACGAGGCGAGAAAAGAGCGTTTCCGCAGCTTGCACGACTGCTTCATCCGCGAGCTCAAGCCCGGTGCGCGGCCGGTCGATCCGGACCCGGCCGTGCTGGCGAGTCCCTGCGACGCGATCGTCGGCGCGAGCGGGCGGCTGGAGGGCGTGCAGCTCATCCAGGCGAAGGGCTTTCCCTACACGCTCTACGACCTGCTCGGCGACCCGCAGCTCATGCGCGAGTACCGCGACGCAAGCTACGTGACCCTGCGCATCACCTCGAGCATGTACCACCGCTTCCATGCGCCGCACGACTGCCGGGTGGAGCAGGTGACCTATTTCTCCGGCGACACCTGGAACGTGAACTCGATCGCGCTCAAGCGGGTCGAAAAGCTCTTCTGCAAGAACGAGCGCGCGCTCCTGCGCCTGCGCCTTGCGGCGGGCGGCCACCAGGTGCTGCTGGTGCCGGTGGCGGCGGTGCTGGTGGCGAGCATCCGGCTGCACTTCCTCGATGTCCTCCTGCACATGGATTACCGCGGGCCGCGCGTGATCGCCTGCGACGCGCAGCTCGTCAAGGGCGAGGAGATGGGCTGGTTCGAGCACGGCTCGACCATCCTCGTGTTCGCGCCGCGCGGCTTCACGCTGCACGAGCGCGTGAAGGAGGGAGAAGTGATCCGCGCCGGGCAGCCCCTGATGCGATTGCCCTAGGTGGAGGGGCCGCTCCTCCTCTGGTGGAGCGTCCTCTGTGCTGCCGCCGCCGTGAATGTCGCGGCCTGGCTTTTCTCCTTCTGGCTTTTCAGAAAACGAAACGAAAAAGACCCCACACGAGAAGCACTCCTGTGGCTCTCTGCCGTGTACGTGCTCGGTTGCGCCTTCCGGTCGGTGCTGCCGATGGTGGACGTACCGCGTATGTGCCTGCACGACACCTGGATTTCGCGCATCGCGGTCGGCCGCACGATCGCGACCGTGGCCGAGATCGCGTTTGCGGTTCAGTGGGCGCTGCTCCTTCGGGAAGCGGGGCTGAACAGGATTGCAAAAGGGATCGTGGCGCTGATTGTGCTGGCCGAAGTGTTCTCCTGGAGCGCGGTCATCACAGGCAACAATCTCCTGCACGCGGTGGAGAATTCGCTCTGGGCGTTGAGCGCCGCGCTCGCGCTCGCAGGTTTCGGCGCGCTGCACGGGCGGCTGCCGGTCGCGGCCCGGCGCTTCCTCTACGCCGCGGCGGTGTGCGGCGGCGCCTACGTCGCGTTCATGGTGATCGTGGATGTGCCGATGTACGTGGCGCGCTGGATGGAAGCCGCGCCCGCGCCGCCGCTTGCCGACAACCTGCGCTCGCTCGTCGAGCGCTGCCTAGTCGACCGGGACTGGCTGGTGTGGCGGGAGGACGCGCTGTGGCTGACGCTCTATTTCACCGCCGCGGTCTGGATCAGCCTCGCGCTGCCCCACGCTCCTGTCCTCCGCCGGAGCGCCTAGCACGCCCCAGTGGACGAGCTCCATGCGGCCGTCGAAGTGCTCGAGGATCGCGGTGCAGCTCTCCACCCAGTCGCCGCAGTTGATGTAGGTAACGCCCGCCTGCTCCCGGATCACCGCGGCATGGATGTGCCCGCAGATCACTCCGTCGACGCCGCGCTCGCGCGCGTGGTGCAGCAGCGAGTCCTCGAAGTCGAAGATGAAGCTCACCGCGGACTTGACCTTCCGCTTGGCGAAGCCCGAGAGCGACCAGTAGCCCGGGATGCGCAGGCGCCGGCGCAGCCACGAAAGCCACATATTGAGCCGCACCAGCAGGTCGTAGGCGCTGTCGCCCAGGATCGCGAGCCAGCGGTGGTAGCGCGTGACCTGGTCAAAGGCGTCGCCGTGCACGAGCAGGTAGCGCCGGCCGTCGGCCGCGGCGTGCACGTAATCGTGCTCGACACGGATGTTGCCGAACGAGGTCCCGGCATGCTCGCGCGCCGCCTCGTCGTGGTTGCCCGGAACGAAGATGACTTCCACGCCATGCCGTGCGCGCTTGAGGATCTTCTGCACCACGGTGTTCTGCTCGGCGGTCCAGTGCACGCCGCGCCGGCGGATCGCCCAGAAATCGATGATGTCGCCGACCAGGAAGAGATAGTCCGACTCGTGCGCCTTGAGGAACTCCAGCAGCCGCTCGGCCTGGCAGGCCGGCGTGCCCAGGTGGATATCGGACAGAAAGATGGCCCTGACGCGTTGCACGCAACTCCTCAAGTTCCGGCGCTAACCGGTTGGGCCGCAAGCCTAGTTGCTATCTGTGACGAACGCGTGACGGTCGCGTGACCGCTAGCCGCGGAGCTGGGCGACCTTTTTCTCGGAGAGCGCGTTGACCGCGAGCCGCATGCCGATCGAGCGCCAGTACTCCGCCTCGGTCTCGAGCGCCGCGGCGGTGAGCGGGTTCTCCTCCAGCCAGGCCTGCGGCAGGTCGAGCGTGAAGCCGACGTCGTCGCCCTCGACGCGCAGCAGCGGGAACTTCGAGTCGATCCGGCTGCGCTGCACCAGGGCCGCGACGCGCAGCGCGAACACGAGCAGCCAGTCGCTGCTTTCCAGGCCCGCGTCCTGCACCTTGGCGAGCTTGCCGCGCTGCGCGAGCACGATCCGCGCGAGGCGCTGCTGCTCCATGCGCGAGAAGCCGGGCATGTCGGCGTTGGACAGGATGTAGGCCGAATGCTTGTGGTACTGAGCGTGCGCGACCGAGAGGCCTACCTCGGCGAGCCGCGCCGCCCAGTCGAGCATCAGGCGGTCGGGCTCCTGGTCTTCCTTCTTCTCGATCGAATCGAAGATCTTCAGGGCGACAAGCCGGACCCGGTCCGCATGGGCCGCGTCGACGTGGTAGCGGCGCATGAACTGGCTCACCGTCGCCTCGCGCATGTCCTTGTGCTGGACGCGGCCGAGCAGGTCGTAGAGCACGCCGTGGCGCAGCGCGCCCTCGGAGACCGCGAGCTTCTCGATCTCGAGCTCCTTCATCACGGCGATCATGATGGCGAGGCCGCCGGGCAGCACCGGCGCGCGGTTGGCGCGCATGCCGGCGATGCGCGCAGGCTCGGCGCGCTCGTGCTTGATGAGCTGGCTGCGCAGCCGGTCGAGGCCCTCGCGCGTGATGCCTTCCTCGGCGTAGCCGTTCTCGCGCAGGATCTCCTCCAGCGCGCGCGCGGTGCCGGAGGAGCCGACCGCCTCCTCCCAGCCGGCAGCGCGGTACTCGCGCACCATGCCGGCGAGCTCCTGGCGCGCCGCGAGCTCGGCCCGCTTCATGCGCCACTTCTCGATCTTGCCCTCGGGGAAGTAGGCGAGGCTGTAGCTCACGCAGCCCATGTAGAGCGATTCGGTGAGCTGCGGCTCGAGCCCCTGACCGATGATGATCTCAGTCGAGCCCCCGCCGATGTCGACCACCAGGCGCTTGTAGGGCGGCTTCTGGGGAGCGGGCGGCATCGAGTGCGCCACCCCGAGGTAGATGAGGCGCGCTTCCTCGCGGCCGGCGATCACCTCGATCGGGAACCCGAGCGCGGCGCGCGCATCGCGCAGGAACTGCGGGGCGTTCTTCGCGACGCGCAGGGTGTTCGTGCCCACCGCGCGCACGGCGCTCTTCGGCAGCCCGCGCAGGCGCTCGCCGAAGCGCTCCAGTGCTTCAAGGGCCCGTGCCTGGGTGGCCCGGTCGATGCGCTTGTCGGAGGTGAGGCCGCCCCCCAGGCGCACCACCTCGCGCAGGGAGTCGAGGGCGTAGATCTGGCCGTCGACGACGCGGCCAACCTGCAGGTGAAAGCTGTTCGATCCGAGATCGACCGCTGCCAGCAGATCAGGACGTGCCATGAACTCAAGAACTTAGCACTGCAGCATGACGGGAGCAATTCCGCTGTGGATAGCTTTTTCACAGGACTGCAACAAACCGCGGCTAGAATTGGCGTAGCCTTCGGTCCTCCCCGCGGTACCGATGCCCACGCAATGGTCAAGAAGAACCTGAAGCCCGCACATTTCCTCAACCGGGAGCTCGGCCTGCTCGAGTTCAACCGGCGCGTGCTTGCGCAGGCGGCCGACGACGGGGTGCCGCTGCTCGAGCGGCTGCGGTTCCTGTGCATCGTATCCTCGAACCTGGACGAATTCTTCGAGATCCGCGTCGCGGGCTTGAAGGAGAAGGTCAAGGCCGGGGTGAAGGAGTCGGGCCCCGACGGGCGCAGCCCGGCGCAGGTGTTCGAGCTCGTCTCGGCGCAGGCGCGCGCGCTGGTGGGCGAGCAATACCGCCTGCTGAACTCGGTCCTCTTGCCCGCGATGGCCATGCAGGGCGTCATCTTCCCGCGCCGCGAGGAGTGGACCGAGTCGCAGCGCGCCTGGATCCGCGACTACTTCATGCGCGAGCTGTTGCCGGTGCTGACGCCGATCGGCCTCGATCCGGCGCACCCGTTCCCGCGGGTGCTCAACAAGTCGCTCAACCTCGCGATCGAGCTGGAGGGGCGCGATTCCTTCGGCCGCAAGTCGCGCGCCGCGATCGTGCAGGCGCCGCGCGCGCTGCCGCGCGTGATCCGGCTGCCGGTGGACATCGCCGGCGCCGAGTACGCGTTCGTGTTCCTCTCGTCCATCCTGCACGCGCACGTGGACGAGCTCTTCTCGAGCATGCAGATCCGCGGCTGCTACCAATTCCGCGTGACGCGCAACTCCGACCTCTTCGTCGACGAGGAAGAGATCAAGAACATGCGCATCGCCATCCAGGGCGAGCTGCTGCAGCGCCACTTCGGCGACGCGGTGCGCCTGGAAGTGGCCGACAACTGCCCGCCGCCGGTGGCGGAATTCCTGCTGCAGCAGTTCGGGCTCGCGGAGGCGGACCTCTACCGGGTCGACGGGCCGGTGAACCTGTATCGCCTGCGCGAGGTGACCGACCGCGTCGACCGGCCCGACCTGAAGTACCCGGTGTTCCAGCCGGCGCCGCCGGCGCCGCTCGCCGGCCAGCGCGACATCTACACCGTGCTCGCGAAGCGCGACGTGATCCTGCACCACCCCTACGAGTCCTTCCTGCCGGTGATCGATTTCATCCGCACCTCGGTCAGCGACCCGCGCGTGATCGCGATCAAGCAGACCGTCTACCGCATCGGCACCGACTCGGAGCTGATGGAGATCCTGATCGAGGCGGCCAGGCGCGGCAAGGAAGTGACGGTGGTGGTGGAGCTGATGGCGCGCTTCGACGAGGAAGCGAACATCGCCTGGGCGGCGCGGCTGGAAGAGGTCGGCGCGCACGTCGTCTACGGCGTGGTCGGCCACAAGACGCACGCCAAGATGGCGCTCGTCGTGCGCCGCGAGGACGGCCCGCAGGGCAGCGTCCTACGCCGCTACGCGCACCTCGCCACCGGCAACTACCACCCGCGCACCGCGCGCCAGTACACCGACTTCGGCCTGCTCACCTCGAACGAGGAGATCTGCGCCGAGGTGAACGAGGTGTTCAAGCAGTTGACGGGTCTCGGCAAGTCCACGCGCATGAAGCACCTGTGGCTCTCGCCGTTCACGCTGCACAAGCGCGTGGTCGCGGCGGTCCGCAACGAGGTGCGCCTCGCCAAGGAAGGCAAGCCCGCGCGCATCCTCGCCAAGATGAATGCGCTGCACGAGCCCGAGCTCATCGAGGAGCTCTACGCGGCCTCGCAGGCGGGGGTGCAGATCGACCTGATCGTGCGCGGCGTGTGCGCCTTGCGGCCCGGCGTTCAGGGCCTGTCCGAGAACATCCGCGTGCGCTCGGTGGTCGGGCGGTTCCTCGAGCACGAGCGCGTGTTCTGCTTCCTCAACGACGGCGCCGAGGACGTGTACCTCTCCAGCGCCGACTGGATGGACCGCAACTTCTTCCGCCGCATCGAGCTTGCCTTCCCGGTGCTCGACCCGGAGCTGAAGAAGCGCGTCATGAGCGAGGGCATCGAGGCCTTCCTCGACGACGGCAGCCAGACCTGGGTGATGAATTCCGAGGGCGGCTACGAGGCGCCCGCCTCGCGGCCCGGCCGTACGCGCGTGGTGCAGGAGGAGCTGCTCAAGGCGATCCAGCCGGCGGCCTGAGGGTCGTTTGCCGGGACGCGTGCTAGAGTCCCGGCCCGATGGAAAACGGCGAGAGCCCGTACAAGGGCAAGACCGGCCTGCGCCGGCTCATCAACGCGACCGGATATTCGCTCTCGGGGCTCGCCGCCGCTTGGCGCGCCGAGGACGCGTTCCGGCAGGAAGTGGCGCTCGCGGTGGTGATGATTCCGCTCGGGCTGTGGCTGGGCAAGACCGGCGTCGAGCGCGCGCTGCTGGTGGGGAGCGTCCTGCTCGTGATCCTGGTGGAGCTGCTCAACTCGGCGGTCGAGGCGACCGTCGACCGCGTGTCGCTCGATGACCACAACCTCGCCAAGCGCGCGAAGGACATCGGCAGCGCCGCGGTGATGCTCTCGCTGGTCAATGTCGGGGTGATCTGGCTGCTCGTGCTGCTTTAGCCCGCCGTAACCGCGCTGTCACCGATTCGTCATCGTCCTTTCACGGGCGAGGCGCATCGTGCGCCCCGCGTGAAGCGCGCAGCCGACACCCTGAGCATCGCCATGGTCACCGAGACCTATCCGCCGGAGGTCAACGGCGTGGCGCGCACCCTGCATGTCACTGTGGAAGGCCTCCGCGCCCGCGGCCACGATATCTGTCTCGTGCGGCCGCGCCAGTCCGAAGCCGACCGCGCGATCGATGAGCCGGGCTACCGCGAGCTGCTCAGGCCCGGGTTCCGCATCCCGCGCTACCCGCAGCTGCGCATGGGCTTCCCGGCCAAGGGCGCGCTCATGGCCGAGTGGCGCGACGAGACGCCGGATGTCGTGCACATCGCCACCGAGGGACCGCTCGGATCCTCGGCACTCGCCGCCGCGCGCGCGCTCGGCATTCCTGTCGCGACCGACTTCCACACCAACTTCGACGCCTACAGCGGCCACTACGGTATCGGCCTGCTCGAGCGCCTGGTGATGCTCCATCTCCGGCACATGCATAACCGCGCCGGCTGCACCCTGGTGCCGACCGAGGAGATGGCCGAGGCGCTGAAGCGCGACGGCTTCGAGCGGCTCTGGGTGGTCGGCCGCGGCGTCGATAGCGCGGTCTTCTCGCCCGCCAAGCGCTCGGCCGAGCTGCGCGCCTCCTGGGGCGCGCACGAGGATACGCCGGTTGCGCTCTGCGTCAGCCGCTTCGCGCCGGAGAAGAACTTCCCGCTCGTGCTGGAGGCTTACCGCGCGATGCGCGCGGCGCGGCCCGACACGAAGCTCGTGCTGGTGGGCGACGGGCCGCTGGCCGAGAACCTGCGCAGCCAGGGGCTCGGCGTGGTGCTCGCCGGACGCAAGGTGAACGGCGAGCTCTCGCGCCACTACGCCTCTGCCGACCTCTTTCTCTACCCGAGCCTGACCGAGACCTTCGGGCTGGTGACGCTCGAGGCCATGGCGAGCGGCCTTGCCATCGTCGCCTACGACTACGCGGCGGCGCGCCAGTACCTGGTGCACGGCCGCTCGGCGCTGCTGCCCGCGCGCGACGACCGCGACGCCTTCATCCAGCATGCGGTCGCCCTCGCCACCGACCTGCGGCGTGCGCGCACGCTCGGGCACTACGCGCGCGGCATCGCCGAGGGCCTCGGCTGGGACCGCGTCGTGCTCGATTTCGAGGCGGCGCTGCGCCGCACGATCGACGAGTTCTCCGCCGTGCAAGAAAGCCATGCCGCGGCTTGACGCGACCCTCGAGGCGCTGAAGCAGTGGGATGCGCGCGCCTGCGCCCGGCTGAACCGCGCCGCGCGCCTGCGGCCACTGGCGGCGTTGTTCCGCGGCGTGAGCTGGCTCGGCGCCGGGATCTTCTGGTACGCGCTCATGCTCGGGCTGCTGCTGGCCTACGGCGCCGAGGCCGCGCTGCCGGTCGCGCACATGATCGGGGTCGGGATCACCTGCACGCTGCTCTACCGGGTGCTCAAGCTGGGCACGCTGCGGCCGCGCCCCTACGAGGTGCACGCGCACATCGCGGCGGGCGCAGCGCCGCTCGATCGCTTCAGCTTTCCCTCGGGGCACGCGCTGCACGCAGTGGCTTTCACGCTCATCGCGCTCGCCTACTACCCGGCGCTCACCCTTCTGCTCGTGCCGGTGACCGCCCTGGTCGCGGCCTCGCGCATGGTCCTCGGCCTGCATTACCCGAGCGATGTGCTCGCCGGCGCCGCCGTCGGCGCGTCGGTCGCACTGGCCTCGTTCAGCCTCGCCTAAGCCGAGGGCTCGAGGAAGCGCAGCAGGTAAGCGCCGCTGCGGTCGATCGGTCCGTCATTGCGCAGGTGCAGCGCGGCGCCGTCGATGGGCTTAGCGAGCGCCGCGTTGCGCGCTTCGCGCTCGCGTAGCGCCGGGCCGCCCTCGCGCGCGCGCTTGGTCAGGCGCGTTTGCAAGGTCGCAGGAGGCGCGCCGACGTAAACCGCCTCCAGCCGGGGAAAGCGGGTGCGCGCTGCCGGCAGGTGCTCGCGCGAGCCGTTCACCACGACCGTCAGGCCCTGGTCGAGCCATTCCAGGATCTCGTTCGGAACGCCGTAACGAAAGCCGTTTGCGCGCCAGTGCAGGGCGAAGGCGCCCTGCGCAAACAACGCATCGAACTCGGCTTCGGTCGCCGCGCGGTGCCGCTCGCCGCCGGCATCGGCCGGGCGCGTGATCGTGCGCTGCGCAATGCGCACGCCGGTCTGCGCGGGCAGGCGCGCCCGCGCCCAGTCGATCAGCGTGTCCTTGCCGGCGCCGGAGGGGCCGACCACGTACACCAGACGCCCGCGCCAGAGGAAGCGGACGCGATGCGCAAGGCGGAATTCGGCGCCGGGCGCGGGCTCTTCGAAGATGCAGACCGAGTCCACGACGAGCGGCTCCTGGGCCAGCGGCTCGAGCGCGCGCGCTGCCGTGTCCTTCAGCGCGGCGATGGCTTCGGCATCCATGCCGCGCAGGCTGCCCGTGAGCGACAGATGGAAGCGGAATCGGTCGAGCACGTGCGGATAGCCCCAGCGCGCAAGATGCGCCTCCTCGCGCGGGGTGAGCGCGGATTTGCGGCGCCGCGCGAGCTCGGCGGCGTTCAGCGGGGCGCGAAACCGGTCGAGTCCCCGCACGCAGGCGGCGGCGAGCGCATCGAGCCGCTTCTCCGCGACGCCGGGCACCAGCGCGAGAAAGTCGTCCAGCTTGGCGAGCTCGAGCCGCGGCACGCGAAAAGCGGCGCGCGCATCGCACAGCCGCTCCAGCGCAAGCCGGAGCAAGTCGAGCCGCACCCCGCGCGCGAGGCGGAACGGCGCCTTCAGCGTCGCGTGAAAGCCGTAGCGCCGCGGCGCGGCGATCGCCGCTTCGCCGCGGCGGAACCATTCCAGCCCGAATTGTCCCCAGACGCTCTCCGGCTCCGGCGCGAAGTAGAGCGCGTAACGTGCAGTCATGAAATTTTCACGCGAGCTAACTAGCATCGCTTCGCGATGTTGCAGACTGGTGACAGCGCCGTGCAGGGACGCCGCGATTGGATGGGCCTGCTCGCGCGAGCGCCGCTCGCGCTTCTGGAAGCGTGGCTGCTCCGCGCCTCCGAATCCGGCCGGTTGCCGGTGCGATCCTGGCTGCGACGGCCCGAAACCGGGCTTGTAATGGTGCGCAGCCGCATCGGCGGGAGCGGCGAGCGCTTCAACGTGGGTGAGATGACGGTGACGCGCTGCGCGTTGCGCACCGCCTCGGGCGAGGTGGGTGTTGCCTACATCCAGGGACGCTCGCACCGCAAGGCCGAGCTCGCCGCGCTTGCCGATGCGCTGCTGCAGTCGCCCGAGTGGAGCGAGACGGTGATGCGGCGGCTGGTCAACCCGCTGCGCGCGCATCTCGCCACCGAGGGCGAGCGCGTGCGCCGCAAGGCTCAGGCGACGCGGGTCGAGTTCTTCACCCTGGCGCGCGAGGCGGGCGAATGAGCGCGCTCGACCTGCGTGACATCGCGCCGGGCTTCGCCGAGCCGGTGGCAGAGGCGCAGCGCGCCTTCCGCGGCTGCCTGGAGGCGCTCGCGTGTCCCGGTACCTTGGTCGAAGTCGGCGCCGGCCTCGAGAGCATGCCGGGCGTGCACCCGGCCGCCGCCGCGCTGCTGCTCGCGCTGCTCGACCAGGACACGCGCCTGTGGCTGTCGCCCGCGTTCGCGCCGGCGGTGACGGCGAGCCTGCGATTTCATACCGGCTGCACGCTCGCCACAGAGGCGCGCGCGGCCGATTTCGTGCTCGCGGCGAGCCCCGCAGACATGCTACCGCTCGAAGCGCTGGAGCAGGGCACGGACGAGCAGCCGTATCGGTCCGCCAGCGTCGTCGTCCAGGTCGCCGCGTTCGCGGGCCCGGCGTGGCTGCTGGACGGGCCGGGAATCCGCGACGAGCAGTCGCTGCCTGCGCCGGATCTCGGCGTCGATTTCCTGCGCCAGTGGGAGCGCAATCGCGCGCGCTTTCCGCGCGGCATCGACCTCTTCCTTACCTGCGGCGAGCGCCTGTGCGGGCTGCCGCGCGGCACGCGCATCCGCGCGGCGCAGGCTTCCTAGGGAGCGGCCATGTATGTGGCAGTGAAGGGAGGCGAGCGGGCCATCCTCAACTCCTACCGGTTGCTGGCCGAGGCGCGGCGCGGCGACCCGGAGGTGCCGGAGCTCTCGGTCGCGCAGATCCGCGAGCAGCTACGGCTCTCGGTCGACCGGGTCATGACCGAGGGCTCGGTCTACGACCCGGACCTCGCCGCGCTCGCGATCAAGCAGGCGCGCGGCGACCTCGTGGAGGCGATCTTCCTCCTGCGCGCCTTCCGCGCCACGCTGCCGCGGCTCGGCTACAGCGAGCCGCTGGCGGGCTCGCGCATGCGCTTGTGGCGGCGCATCTCGGCCACCTTCAAGGACCTGCCGGGCGGGCAGGTGCTGGGGCCCACCTTCGACTACACGCAGCGGCTGCTCGATTTTTCGCTGGAGAGAGAGTCCGATCCCGAGCCGGGCGCCGAAGCAGCCGCGCCGGCCGAGGCCGCCCCGGGGGTGATCGACCTGCTGAACGACGAGGGGCTAATCGAGGCGCACGCGCCGCCGCCCGGCGATCCCGAGCCGCTCGATCTCACGCGCGAGCCGCTCGCCTTTCCCGCCGGCCGCGCGGCGCGGCTGCAGAACCTGGCGCGCGGCGACGAGGGTTTTCTCCTTGCCATGGGCTACTCGACCCAGCGCGGCTACGCGCACAGCCATCCCTTCGCCGGCGAGATCCGCTACGGCACGGTCGAAGTCGAGGTGGTCGCCGAGGAGCTCGGCTTCGCGGTGAGCGTCGGCGACATCGAGGTCACCGAGTGCCAGATGATCAACCAGTTCGCCGGCAGCAAGATCGAGCCGCCGAAGTTCACGCGCGGCTACGGCCTCGCCTTCGGCCACAGCGAGAGGAAGGCGATGGCCATGGCGCTCGTCGATCGCGCCCTGCGCGCCGACGAGCTGGGCGAGCGCGTCGAATCGCCGGCACAGATGCAGGAGTTCGTCCTCTCGCACTCGGACTGCCTGGAGGCCTCGGGCTTCGTGCAGCACTTGAAGCTGCCGCACTACGTGGATTTTCAGGCGGAACTGGAGCTGGTGCGCAAGATGCGTTCGGAGAGGACCGCATGAGCGCGCCCCTCAAGATCGCAGCCTCGGCGAGCGCTGCTGGGCGCGCGCCGGTCGAGCGCGACTCCGCTGAGCGCCTCGGGCGCGATCCTGGATACAACTTCGGCTACCTGGACGAGCACACCAAGCGCATGATCCGGCGCGCGATCCTGAAGGCGGTGGCGATCCCCGGCTGCCAGGTGCCGTTCGGCTCGCGCGAGATGCCGCTGCCGTACGGCTGGGGCACCGGCGGCATCCAGGTAACCGCATCGGTGATCGGCGCGGACGATGTGCTCAAGGTGATCGACCAGGGCGCCGACGACACCGTCAACGCCGTGAACATCCGGCGCTTCTTCCAGCGCACGACCGGGGTGGCCACGACGGAGCGCACGAGCGAGGCGACGCTCATCCAGACGCGGCACCGCATTCCCGAGACCCCGCTCGCCGAGGGCCAGATCATCGTCTACCAGGTGCCGGTGCCCGAGCCGCTGCAGCGCCTGGAGCCGCGCGAGGCCGAGACGCGGCGCATGCATGCGCTCGCCGAGTACGGCCTGATGCACGTGAAGCTTTACGAGGACATCGCGCGCTTCGGCAAGGTCTCGACCACCTACGACTATCCGGTGATGGTGAACGGGCGCTACCTGATGGCGCCCTCGCCGATTCCGAAGTTCGACAACCCGAAGATGCACATGAACCCTGCGCTGCAGCTCTTCGGCGCGGGGCGCGAGAAGCGCATCTACGCGGTGCCGCCGTGGACCGCGGTCGAGAGCCTGGCGTTCGAGGACCATCCGTTCGAGCGCCAGCGCTGGGCGGGCGCGTGCGCGCTGTGCGGCTCGCGCGAGAGCTTCCTGGACGAGGTGGTGACCGACGACCGCGGCGGGCGCATGTTCGTCTGCTCCGACACGGACTACTGCAACGGAAGGAAGGCCGGATGAACGCCCGCGACATCGTGCGCGCAGCGGTCGAGGTGCGCGAGGCGACCGAGGCCGCCTGCCGGAAATCCTCGCCCTCTATGGGCAGCCGGCGATCGACGACGGTAAGACGCTCGATGCCGAGCAGGCGCGCGCGATCTACGCGCGCTTCGCGGCCTATCAGGACTACCGGCTCTACGTGGCGCGCATCGGCGCCGAGGTGGTCGGCACCTTCGCGCTGCTCATCATGCATAACCTCGGCCACCGCGGCGCGCCCTCGGCCATCGTCGAGGACGTCGCGGTCGCGCCCGAGTGGCAGAACCGCGGCGTCGGCCGCGTGATGATGGAGTTCGCCATGTGGCGCTCGCGCGAGGCGCGCTGCTACAAGCTCGCGCTCTCGAGCAACAGGAAGCGCGTCAAGGCGCACCGCTTCTACGAGGCGCTCGGTTTCCAGCGCCACGGCTACAGCTACGTGGTGGGGCTCTAGATGGCGGCGGCCGCTCTGCTGCGCGCGACGGGCCTGGCGAAGCGCTACGGTGCTCGCGCCGCCGTGGAGGACGTCTCGCTCGAGCTGTGGCCGGGCGAGGTGCTCGCGGTCGTCGGCGAGTCCGGCTCGGGCAAGACGACGCTGCTCGACTGCCTCTCCGGGCGGCTGCGTCCCGACGCCGGCACGGTCGAGTTTCCGACGCGGCACGAGGGTGCGAAGGAAATCTACGCGATGTCCGAGGCCGAGCGCAGGCTGCTCGCTCGCACCGACTGGGGCTACGTGCACCAGAACCCCGACCACGGCCTGCGCATGCACGTCTCGGCGGGCGCCAACGTCGGCGAGCGGCTGATGGCGCTCGGCGCGCGCCACTACGGGCGCATCCGGGAGGAGGCGACGAGCTGGCTTGCGCGCGTCGAGATGGACGTCGCGCGGCTGGACGACAAGCCGGCGGAGTTCTCCGGCGGCATGCGCCAACGGCTGCAGATCGCGCGCAACCTCGTGACGCGGCCGCGCCTCGTCTTCATGGATGAGCCGACCTCGGGGCTGGACGTCTCGGTGCAGGCGCGGCTTCTCGACCTGTTGCGCACGATCACGCGCAACCTCGCGCTCGCCGCGATCGTCGTCACGCACGACCTCGGCGTCGCGCGGCTGCTTGCGCACCGCATGATGGTGATGAAGGAGGGCCGGGCGGTCGAGTCCGGCCTCACCGACCAGGTGCTCGACGACCCGCAGCATCCCTATTCGCAGCTCCTCGTCTCGTCCGTGCTGCAGCCGTGAGTGAATCGTTACGCGAGCCGGTGGTCCGGGTCCAGGGCTTGACGAAATCCTTCATCCTGCACCACCAGGGTGGGGTCGAGCTGCGGGTGCTCGAGGACCTCTCGTTCGAGGTGCGCGCCGGCGAGTGCGTGGCACTGCAGGGCCGCTCGGGGGCGGGCAAGAGCACGCTGCTCAAGTGCCTTTATGCGAGCTACCGGCCGAGCGCGGGCTCGATCCAGGTCGGCGGCACCGAGGTGGGCGCGGCCTCGCCGCAGGCGCTGTTGCGCATGCGGCGCGAGACCGTCGGCTACGTCAGCCAGTTCCTGCGCGTGATCCCGCGCGTGCCGACGCTCGAGGTGGTGGCCGAGCCGCTGCTCGAGGAAGCGGGCGGCGACCCCGATGCCGCCGCGAAGGCGCGCGCCGAGGCCGAGCAGCTGCTGCTCAGGCTGCGCATCCCGATGCGGCTGTGGAGCGTGGCGCCGGCGACGTTCTCCGGGGGCGAGCAGCAGCGCATCAACGTGGCCCGCGGGCTGATCCCGAAGCGCCCGGTGCTGCTGCTCGATGAGCCGACCGCGTCGCTCGACGCGGACAACCGGGCCACCGTAACGGTGATGATCAACGAGGCGCGCGCCGCCGGCGCCGCAATCATCGGCATCTTTCACGACCGGCAGGTGCGTGAGGCCGTGGCGACGCGTGTGCTCGATCTGGAGGCGGCGACGTGAGCAGCGAGCTCGTCCTCGGCAACGCGCTCGTGGTGTCGGGCGGCGAGGTACGCCGCGGCTCGCTCTGCCTGCGCGGCGGACGCATTGCGGCGGTGGACACCGACACGTCGCTCGCGGCCGCGCTCGACCTGGAAGGCGACTACCTTGTGCCGGGTCTAGTCGAGTTGCATACCGACAACTTCGAACGCCACAGGATGCCGCGCCCGAAAGTGCGCTGGCCGGAGCTGCCCGCGCTCTTCGGGCACGACGCCGAGATCGCCACGGCCGGCATCACCACCGTCTACGACGCGCTCGGGGTCGGCGATCAGGATCCCGAGGCGATGCGCAGCCAGGACCTCGCCCCGGTGCTCGCGGCGCTTGATCACGCGAGCGACGCGGGGCTGCTGCGCGCCGAGCACCGGCTGCATGTCCGTGTCGAGCTGCCGGCGACCAATGCGCGCGAGCTCTTCGAGCCCTTCATCGATCACCGGCGCGTCGGCCTCATCTCCCTCATGGATCACACGCCCGGGCAGCGCCAGTGGACCGACCTCGAGCAGGCGCGCGTCTTTTACTGCGGCAAGAAGGGCTGGTCGGACGAGAAGTTCGACCTCTCGGTCGCGCAGTCGCGCACCGATCAGGAACGCAACGCGCTGCCGAACCGGCGTCACTTTGTCGCCTACGCGCGCGCACACGGGATCCCGCTGGCGAGCCACGACGACACGCGGCCGGAGCACGTCGACGAGGCGCACGCCGAGGGCGCGGCGATCTCCGAGTTTCCGACCAGTGTCGAGGCGGCGCGCGCGGCGCGCGCGCGGCGCATGGCGATCGTCGCAGGGGCGCCGAACGTGGTGCGCGGCGGCTCGCATTCGGGCAACGTCGCCGCCGCGGAGCTGGCGCGCGCGGGGCTGCTCGACGCGCTCTCGTCGGACTATGTGCCGGCGAGTCTCCTCATGGCGGCGTTTGCGCTGACCGGCGAGGCCGGCTTCAGCATCCCGAAGGCGATCGCGAGCGTGAGCCTCAACCCCGCGCGAGCAGTCGGACTGGAGGACCGCGGCGAGATCGCGCCGGGGCTGCGTGCCGACCTGGTGCGCGTGCGCCTGGTCGGAGCGCAGCCGGTCGTGCGCGCGGTGTGGCGCGAGGGCAGGCATGTCGCGTGACGCAAAACTGTCAAGAAACCGCAATTTGCGATCCCTAGACTGCGCCGACTCCCGCGATCCCATGCAACCCGCGATCCGAATCACCGGTCTCGTGAAGTCCTTCGGCGCGCGCCGCGCGCTGGACGTCGTCAACCTTGAAGTGATGCCCGGCGAGATGGTGGCGCTGATCGGCGCCTCGGGCTCGGGCAAGTCGACGCTGCTGCGCCACATCTCGGGCCTGGTGTGCGCCGACCGGGGCGGCGGCGAGGTCCTGGTCCACGGCAGCCGCGTGCAGTGCAACGGCCGGCTCTCGCGCGAGGTGCGCCGCGTGCGCGCAGGCGTCGGGCTGATTTTCCAGCAGTTCAACCTGGTCGGGCGCCTCCCGCTGCTCGTCAATGTCATGACCGGCGCGCTGCATCGGCTGCCTCTCTGGCGCAGCCTGGGTCGCTGGTTCCCGCGCGCCGAGCTCTCGCGCGGCCTTGCCGCACTGGAGCGCGTCGGCATCGCCGAGCAGGCGGCGCAGCGCGCGTCCACCCTCTCCGGTGGACAGCAGCAGCGCGGCGCAATCGCGCGGGCGCTGGTGCAGGGCGCCGACATCGTGCTGGCGGACGAGCCGATCGCTTCGCTCGACCCGGAATCCTCGCGCCGCGTCATGGAGATCCTCGCCGGCATGAACCGCGACGACCGCTGCACGGTGCTCGTTTCGCTGCACCAGGTCAACGTCGCACTCAAGTACTGCGCGCGCACGGTGGCTCTGCGCAACGGGCGCGTGGTCTACGACGGCCCCTCGGCGCGGCTGACCCCGGCGCTGCTGAGAGACCTCTACGGGGCCGAAGCCGACGAGATCCTCGCGCTGCCCGACGCGATTTCGGTGCTCGAAGAGCCGCGCGCCGAGCCGGCGCTCGCGGCCGCGCGCGCCGCATGAACCAATCATCGATTAACAGAGGAGCTCTGCCAATGCTGAAACGACTGATCGCAACGCTCGCGCTGACGGCCGCGGTCACGGTCCCTGCCGCCGCGCAGAACCGGCCGACCGAGCTCAACTTCGGGATCATTTCCACCGAATCGACGCAGAACCTGAAGCAGGACTGGGCCGGCCTGCTCGAGGACATGCAGAAGCGGCTCGGCCTGAAGGTGAATGCCTTTTTCGCGCCGGACTACGCCGGAATCATCGAGGCGATGCGCTTCGGCAAGGTGCAGGTCGCCTGGTTCGGCAACAAATCGGGCATGGAGGCGGTCGATCGCGCTTCGGGCGAGGTGATCGCCCAGCAGCTCGCCGAGGACGGCTCGCCCGGCTACTGGTCGTTCCTGATCGCGCACAAGGACAGCCCGTACAACTCGATCGAGGACGTCAAGAGGAACGCGAAGAGCATCGCGCTCGGCTTCGGCGACTCGAACTCGACCTCCGGGTTCCTGGTGCCGGGCTACTACGCCATGGCGCTGCAGAACCTGGATCCGAAGACCTCGTTTAAGGTCATGCGCCAGGCGAACCATGAGACCAACATGATGGCGGTGGCGAGCAAGCAGGTCGACGTCGCTACCGGCAACAACGAGAGTTTCGAGAAGTTCCAGCGCCGCAATCCCGACGGGGCCAAGGAGATCAAGGTGATCTGGAAGTCGCCGCTGATCCCCTCCGATCCGATGGTGGTGCGCAAGGACCTCGATTCCAAGCTGAAGGCCGATATCCGCGCCTTCTTCGTCGGCTACGGCAGGGACGCCCGCGAGAAGCAGGCGCTGCACAAGATCGGCATCGGCGGCTTCAAGGAGTCCGACAACAACCAGCTGCTGCCGATCCGCCAGCTCGAGTTGTTCCGGGTGAAGCTCGCGCTCGAAAAGGACGAGAAGATGGCCGTCGCGGAGAAGCAGGCGAAGCTCGCCGACATCGACCGCAAGCTCGCCGAGCTGAACACGCAGATGGCGGCGATCAAGCAGTAGCGGGGCTCCGGGGGGCCACAGATGAGCGCGATCCTCGCGCGGCCGGGCGTCGACCCGGCCGCCGCGCTGCCGCGCACAAGCTTCGGCACGCTGCTCGCCTGGGGCATCGTGCTCGCGCTGCTCGCGGCGTCCTGGAAAGGCGCCGACATGCGGCCGGCCGACCTGATCCGCGACTCGGGCAACATGGCGAAGTACCTGTCGGATTTCTTTCCGCCGAACTTCCGCGAGTGGCGCGTTTACCTGCAGGAAATGGTCGTCACGCTGCAGATCGCGCTCTGGGGCACCGCGCTCGCGATCCTGTGCGCGATCCCGTTCGGCCTCGCCTGCGCGGCGAACGTCACGCCGTGGTGGATCCACCAGCCGGTGCGGCGCGTGATGGACGCCTGCCGCGCGATCAACGAGATGGTGTTCGCGATGCTGTTCGTGGTCGCCGTCGGACTCGGCCCCTTTGCCGGGGTGCTCGCGCTCTGGGTGCACACGACCGGCACGCTCGCAAAGCTCTTCTCCGAGGCGGTCGAGGCGATCGACCCGCAGCTGGTCGAGGGCATCCGTGCGACCGGTGCCAGCCGGCTCGAGGAGATCGCCTTCGGCGTCGTGCCGCAGGTCATGCCGCTGTGGATCTCGTACTCGCTCTACCGCTTCGAGGCCAACGTGCGCTCGGCCTCGGTGGTCGGCATGGTCGGCGCCGGCGGCATCGGCGTCGTGCTGTGGGAGATCATCCGCGGCTTCTACTACGCCGAGACCTGCGCCGTGCTGCTCATCGTCATCGTCACGGTGAGCGCGGTCGATCTGCTCTCGGCGCAGATCCGCAAGCGCTTTATCTGAGGAGGCAGCCATGCGGCTCGACGTGCAGGAGATTCTGTCCCTCTACGAAACGCGCGGCGCTGGCCTGTACGGTGGCGAGGCGGTGACGCAGACCGAGCACGCGCTGCAGTGCGCCGCGCTCGCAATGGGGTGCGGCGCGTCCGAGCCCATGATCGTCGCCGCGCTGCTGCACGACCTCGGCCACCTGGTCGCGCCCAATCCGCGCCCCGGCACCGACGACGTGCATCAGTACATCGCCATCCCGTTCCTGCGCGGACTCTTTCCGGACACGGTGCTCGAGCCGATCCGCCTGCACGTCGAGGCCAAGCGCTACCTGTGCCGCTCCGAGGCAGGCTACTGGGACAGCCTCTCGAACGCCTCGCGCCGCAGCCTCGAGCTGCAGGGCGGCGCTTTCGATGCGCAGCATGCCGAGCGCTTCATCGCGCGCCCGTTCGCCCGGGATGCGGTGCAGCTACGGCGCTGGGACGATTGCGCCAAGGAGCCCGGGCGCGCCACGCCGCCGCTACGCGAGTTCGAGGCGCTGCTCGAGCGCCTGGCGCTAAAACCCTCCCCCTTTCTCGCCATGGCGGCGACCCACCTCTGATGGAGGCCGGCGCCCTCGATTCCCGCGCGCGCGCACGGCCGCCGTTCCCTATCGTGGACGCTGAAATGAGCACCCCGCCGGCCGATGACATCACGCGCATCCTGGACGAGCAGGCCCTCACGCCCGTCTACCAGCCGATCGTGCATCTGCGCAGCGGCGAGATCTTCGGCTACGAAGGCCTGATCCGCGGCCCCGAGGGCAGCGCGCTGCACTCGCCGGCGCGCCTGTTCGACGCAGCGCACCGCGCCGGCCGGCTGCCGGAGCTCGAATGGCTGTGCTGCCGCAAGGTGATCGACGGCTACTTCCGCCTCGCGCTGCGCCCGCGGCTGTTCGTCAACGTCAGCCCGCAGACGGTGGCGAGCGCCGCGCAGCAGAATCGCGACCTGGTTCAGGCGCTCGGCCATCGCGGCAACTCGCGCGAGCGCATCGTGGTCGAGCTGACCGAGCACGAGCAGGTGCGCGACGTGGAGTACTTCCGCCGCGCCATGGCAAGCCTGCGCCAGCACGGCTTCGGCGTCGCGCTGGACGACCTGGGCGAGGGCTTCTCGAGCCTGCGTCTGTGGTCCGAGATCCGCCCCGATTTCGTCAAGATCGACATGTACTTCGTGCAGGGCGTGCACGCCGATCCGCTCAAGTTCCAGTTCTTGAAGTCGCTGCAGCAGATCGCCGAGAACTGCGGCTCGGCGTTGGTCGCCGAGGGGATCGAAGGTCGCGCCGACCTGACCGTGCTGCGCGACCTCGGCGTGAGCTACGGGCAGGGCTACCTGATCGCGCGCCCGGCCGCGACGCCGATCACCATGGTCGACGCCTCGCTGCGCGGCATGCTCGACCAGCGCGCGATCGCCGTCTTCCCCGAGATGAGCACGCTCGCCGGCCGCGCCAGCACCGCGCGCCGGCTGCTTCTCCCGGTCACGCCGGTCGCTCCCGAGAGCAACAACGACGAGGTGTTCGCGCGCTTCGAAGCGAAACCCGAGCTCGCGGCGCTGCCGGTGGTGAGCGAGGGCGCGCCGCGCGGGCTGATCAGCCGGCACCGTTTCATCGCCGGCTATGCGCGGCCGTATCGCAAGGAGCTGTACGGCCGCCGGCCCTGCACCGTGCTGATGGACCCCAGCCCGGTGCTGGTCGGCACCGAGATGTCGCTGCGCGAGCTGAGCGAGCTGCTGATCGGCGTGGAGGCGCGCCACCTCGGCGAGGGCTTCATCATCACCGGGCACGGCCGCTACGCCGGCATGGGCTCGGCGCAGGACCTGATCCGCGAGATCACGCGCATGCAGATGGAGGCGGCGCGCTACGCCAACCCGCTGACGCTGCTGCCGGGCAACGTGCCGATCGACGCGCACATGGAGCGGCTGCTCGCCGCCGGCCAGTCCTTCGTCGCCGCCTACTGCGACATAAACCACTTCAAGCCCTTCAACGACGCCTACGGCTACCGCCGCGGCGACGACATGATCAAGCTCGCCGCCGCGGTGCTCTCCCGCGCCTGCGACTCGAGCCGCGATTTCCTCGGGCACATCGGCGGCGACGATTTCATCCTGCTGCTGCAGAGCGACGACTGGGAGGCGCGCTGCCAGCGCGCCGTCGACACCTTCGGCGCCGAGACGGCGCCGCACTTCGATCCCGAGGACCTCGAGCGCGGCGGCGTGCGCGGCGAGGACCGCCAGGGCAACGCCATCGTGTTTCCGCTCGCCAGCCTCGCGGTGGGCGTGGTGCGCGCCGACGCGAGCGAGTTCCACTCGCACCTGGAAGTCTCTGCGGCCGCTGCCGAGGCGAAGAAGCACGCCAAGCGGCTCGGCGGCAACGTGGTGTTTGTGGAGCGGCGGAAGCCCGCCTAGGTTCCGACGATTCCGCCGTCCTCGCGGCGGATGACGAGCGTCGCGGAGCGTGGCCGTCCGTCCGCGCGGAAATCCGGCCAGTTGGAGACCGCGCGCGGGCTGGCCGGGTCGCTGCGCTCGCTCGGCGCCTCCCCCGGGTGCTGGATGTTGACGAACAGGCTGCGGCCGTCCGGCGCCATGGTCGCGCCCGTGACCTCGCAGCCGCGCGGACCCGTGAAAAAGCGCCGGATCTGGCCCGTGGTGACGTCGGCGGCGAGCATCTGGTTGTTGCCGAGGCGCGCATAGTCGCCGCGGTTCAGCACGTTGGTCGAAACGTCGGTCTGGATCCAGAGCACGCCGCGCCGGTCGAACCACAGGCCGTCGGGGCTGCCGAAGGCGTCGCCGTTGATGTTTCCGCGCTTCCTGGGGTCCTCGCTCTGCACGTCGCCCGCGAGCACGAAATGGTCCCAGCGGAACTTCGTCGCCGCCGGATCGCCGCCTTCCTCGCGCCATTTCACGATGTGGCCGTAGACGTTGTTGGCGCGCGGGTTGGTAGGATCGACCCCCGGCTGGTCCTTGGCGCCGCGGCTCGAGTTGTTGGTGAGCGTGACATAGACGTCCTTCGTCTCGGGATGCACCGCGACCCACTCCGGGCGGTCCATCTTGGTTGCGCCGGCGCGATCTGCCGACGCACGCGCATTGACGAGGCCTTCGGCGCTCATCGGCAGGGGCAGCCACTCGCCGCTGCCGTTGTCGTTGAAGCGCGCCGCATAGAGCGCGCCGTGGTCGAGCAGGTCGCGGTTGGCGGCGCGGCTGGAAGGGTTGAAGCCCGGGTTGTACCTATCTCGCGAGACGAACTTGTAGACGCACTCGAAGCGCTCGTCGTCGCCCATGTAGACCACGACGCGGCTGTCCGCGGCGAGCGTCACCATCGCGCCCTCGTGCTTGAAACGCCCGAGCGCGGTCCTCTTCACCGGCACCGAGGCCGGGTCGTAGGGATCGATCTCGGACACCCAGCCGAACTTATTCGGCTCGAGCGGATTGGCGCCGGCGTCGAAGCGCTTGTCGAACTCGTGCCAGCGATAGCCGAAGCCGCGCGCGTTGATGCCATAGCGGCGCTGCTCCGGCGGCACCGTCCCGGCGTTGACGAAGTAGCCGTTGAAGTTTTCCTCGCAGGTGAGGTAGGTGCCCCAGGGCGTGATGCCGCCCGCGCAGTTATTGAGCGTGCCGAGCACACTGCCGTCGCCCAGAAGCGGGCTCCCCGCCGCCGGCCCGGCGAAGCGCATCGGCGTATAGCCCGTGATGCGACGGGCGTAGCGAGAGGGCCTCACCACCTTCCATTGGTTCTCTTCGAAAGCAACCTCGATCACCGCCACGCCATGGCCGGCCTGCGACTTGCGCACTTTCTCGGCGCTCCAGGTCTGCATGCCGTCCGGATGCAGCAGGCCGTCGTCGGTGTACTCGTGGTTGATCGCGAGCAGCGCGCGCGCGGAAGCGCGCGAGCCGAAATCCGGCAGCGGGAAGTACTCGATCGCATCGTGGTGCATGCCGGCCTGCAGCGCCTGGTCGGCCGCGCTGTTGGAGGCGTCCCAGCGGAACGCGGGCATCGCGCCCGGGATCCCGACCGGGTCGCCCCAGGCGTAGAGCACCTGCACCCGATAGCCCGGCGGCACCCGCGCCGCGTCATCGGTCGAAACCGGGATCGCGGTGAACCCGGGGCTCGCCGAGCCGCCGCGCGTCGTGCAGGCGGGCAGCACCGCGAGCATGCCGGCAAGCCCGGCGGCCTTCAGGACTTCGCGGCGGCCGGTATGGACCGCGAGGAGGCGATCAAGCGTCGTGTTTTTCATGGATGAAGGGGAAGGATGCGTAGGGGAAAATCGTGGCGCACAATGATGACAATGGCGTGAACGTTGCGGAGGGTTTCGATGGCGCTGGAGAGGGAACAGTATCACCAGGCGAGGGCGGCCGAGCCATTCCTGCTCGATTGCTGGTACGTCGCCGCCTGGGACCACGAGCTGATCGACGGGCGGCTGCTCGCACGCACGATCCTCGACAAGCCGGTCGTGCTCTACAAAGGCGATTCAGGCCGCGTGGTGGCGCTGGACGACCGCTGCTGCCACCGCGGCGCCCGGCTCTCGGACGGCCGGCGCGAAGGGGACGACCTGCGCTGCATGTACCACGGCCTCAAATTCGACCCGAGCGGCAAGTGCATCCAGATTCCGAGGCAGGAGAACATCCCGCCCAAGCTCGGCGTGCGCGGCTATCCCGTGGTCGAGCGCGACCACCTCGTCTGGATCTGGATGGGCGACGCGGCCAAGGCCGATCCCGCCAAGATCCTCGACTTCCCGTACCTGCGCGACCCGGCCTGGCGCGGCAAGCCCGACTACCTGCACTACGACGCGAACTACCTGCTGATCGTCGACAACCTCTCCGATTTCTCGCACCTCGCCTTCGTGCACACCGGGACGCTCGGCGGCTCGGAGGAGTACGCGTTCAAGTCGAAACCCACCGCGATCGAGAGATTGCCCGACGGCTTTCGCGTCGAGCGCTGGCATAGGGATGCGCCGACGCCGCCGTATCACAAGAGAGTGTCACCGAAGCCGGAGAGGGTCGACCGCAGGAACATTGCCCGCATGTACGTGCCTGGGATCTTCTTCATGGAAACGCTGCTTGCTCCCGCCGGCTCCGGGGCTGAGAAAGGCAACCTACAGGGCGCGAAACAGTACCGCAACTGCCAGTTCTTCACGCCCGAGACCGCGACCACGACGCATTTCTTCTGGGACTACCTGCACAACTACGAGCTCGACAACCCGAACATCGCGCTCTCGCTCAACCGCTCGATGATCGAGGGCTTCCTGGAGGACAAGGCGATCATCGAGAGCCAGCAGAAGACGCTGGAAGCCGACCCGTCCTTCCAGATGAACGCGATCGTCGCGGACGCGCCGCTCGTGCACTTCCGCCGCACGCTCGCGCGCATGATCGAAGAGGAGCGGGCCGGGCTGAAAGCCGTGGCGTAGCGTGTACAGCCACACCACCGTAGGAACCAACGATCGCGCGCGCCCCGAGAAGTTCTACGACGCGGTGATGCAGGCGCTCGGCCACCCGGTGCTTTTCAAGACGCCGAAATTCATCGCCTACGGCACGCCGACCGGCGAGAAACTCTTCGTCGTGCCGCCCTTCGACGGCAAGGAAGCGCGCGCGGGCAACGGCGTGCACATCGCCTTCAAGGTCGAGAGCCGCGCCAGGGTCGACGCCTTCTACGAGGCCGCGATGAAGAACGGCGGCGCGGACGAGGGCAAGCCGGGCCTGCGCGCGCACTATCACCCGAACTACTACGGCGCCTACGTGCGCGATCCGGACGGCAACAAGCTGCAGGCCGTCTGCCACCGCAAGGACGGGTAACTACCAAGGAGGATGCGATGAAACGCTGGGTCCTGATGATTGCGGCAGTGGTGCTGACGGCGGCGTGCGCCGGCGGCGGGAGCGGAAGCGGCTGGGTCACGCTGATCGACGGCGACAGGGGGATGGAGAACTTCGACCAGACCGGCGACGCCAACTGGCGCGCCGAGGGCGGCGCGATCGTCGCCGACAAGGCGAGCGTGAGCAGCTTCCTCGTGACCAAATCCTAGTACCGGGACTTCCAGATCCGCGCCGAATTCTGGGCCGACCACCACACCAACAGCGGCATCTTCATCCGCGCGCAGGATCCGAAAAAGATCGGCGCCGCGAACTCCTAAGAGGTGAACATCTACGACCAGCGCCCGGGGCAGGAGTACAGCACCGCGGGCATCGTCGACTTCGCCAAGGTGCCGGTGCCGGCGATCTACAAGGCGGGCGGCAAGTGGAACACCTTCGAGATCACGGCGAGGGGCCCGCGCATCATCGTCGTGTTCAACGACCAGACGGCGGTCGACTTCCAGCACGGCGCGTTCACGCAGGGGCCGTTCGGGCTGCAGTTCGCCAACCACGGCAAGGTGCCGGGCGGCGCCATCAAGTGGCGCAAGGTGCAGGTAAGGGAGCTCTAGGTCAGGCGAGTCCCGGGTTGCGCTCCACTCCGATGAGACGCGGAAGGCGGGGCGTGAGCGGCGCGACCGTCTTGCGGTCCTTGAGATAGCGCTCTAGCACCTCCCACACCGGAGGGCCTTTGGCGTCCTCGGCGACCGGCGCCCAGCCGGCCACCTTGTAGCGCTTGTCGGCTTCCATCGGCTTGCCGTGCAGCCGCAGGTCCGAGATTCTCGCGCCGATCTTCGCGTTCGGCTCGCAGGCGTAGGTCATGCCGCCGACCCGCACCATGTCGCCGCCCTGCTGCAGGTAGGGGTCGGGGTTGAAGAGGTTGTCGCAGACGTCCTCCAGAATCTCCCTGATCTGCGCGCCGGTGAGCTCGGAGAGCGTCGCGGTGGGGTAGGTGATGGCGGTCTGGTCCATGACGTGCTCGCGCCGGATCGGGTCGCCGGGCAGGAGCGTGGTGCCCCAGCGAAAACCGGGCGAGAACGCGATCTCGGCGCCCCGCACCTCGAGCAGCGCATCCAGGATCAGCTGGTCCCAGGTGCCGTTGAAGCTGCCGCGCCGGTAGAGAAGGCCTTCGGTCACGGCGAGCGGCTCGTTCAGTTTCTCTTCGAAGGGCTTTCTCGTTCCTGAAATGAGGGAAGACATGGCCGTGTCGGGGTCGAGAAGGTTCGCGAACACCGGCAACAGCCGGTAGCGGTAGTCGGTGACACCGGACCCCGACACCTGCAGGTCCATGACCGAGAGGAACTTGCCATTCGAGCCCGAGTTGCACACGAGCGTGCCGCCGACCCGGGTCGGCGCCGGCACGCCGTCGTGGGTGTGGCCGCCGAGGATCACGTCGATTCCCCTGACCTGCCCGGCGAGCTTGAGGTCCACGTCCATGCCGTTGTGCGACAGGAGCACCACCACCCGGGCACCCTTGGCGCGCACCTCGTCCACGAGCTGCTGCAGGCGCCGCTCCTGGATGCCGAAGGTCCAGTCGGGGACGAAGTAGCGCGGGTTCGCGATCGGGGTGTAGGGAAAGGCCTGGCCGATCACCCCGAGCGCGACGCCGTTCACGCTGTGCAGGCTGTAGGGCTTGAACACCGGGTCCTCGAAGTCGGCGGTCCTCACGTTCTGGGCGAGGAACTCGATGGCGCCGATCTCTCGCTCGACCGCCTGCTTCATGCGCTCGGCGCCGTAGGTGAACTCCCAGTGCGCGGTCATGAGGTCGACGCGGAGCTCCTTTTGCGCCGCGATCATGTCGGCGCCCCGGGTCCAGAGCGACACCGCTGAGCCCTGCCAGCTGTCGCCGCCATCGAGCAGCAGCGCGTGCGGGCGCGCGGCGCGCAGGCGCTTCACCAGCGTCGCGAGATGCGCGAAGCCGCCGGTCCTGCCGTAGCGCCGCGCCGCGCGCTCGAAATCGAGATGCGTGAAGGCGTGCGCCTCGAGGCCGCCGGGCGCAAGACCGGCCGCGCGCAGCAGGTGCTCGCCGACGAGATGCGGGATGCGACCCGCCTGCGCACCGGTGCCGAGGTTCGCGCTCGGCTCGCGGAAATGCGCCGGCAGCAGCTGGGCGTGCGAGTCGGTGAAGTGCAGGAGGTGCAGGTTGCCGAAGGGCGGCGCGTCGTAGAGCTCGGCCGCGGCCTGCGCGGCGCCGAGCGAGGGCTTGAGCGACGCGCCCGCGGCCGCGGCGAGGCCGAGGAGGCGGAGGAACTCGCGCCGCCGCAAGCTACTGGTTGACCGGCGAGGCCGGGTCGAGCAGCAGGCCGACCAGGTCCTTGATCTGCTGCTCGTTCAGCGTGCCCGCGTGGCCGAGGCGCGGCATGGGCGAGCACAGGTTGTAGGCCTTCGAGTTGTAGATGCGCCCGTAGGTGTAGCGCTGCATTTCCGCGCTCGTGCCGCGGATCTTGCCGTAGCCGGCGAGGCTGGGGCCGATCGTGCCGAAGGCCTCGACCTTCGGCGAGAGCTGGTGGCAGTTGTAGCAGCTGCCGCCCTCCTGCACGCCGGGCTGGTCGCTCCACATCGAGCCGCGGCCGCTCTGCGCGATGCGCTCGCCGCGCTTCCAGTCGCCGATCAGGCTTCCCGCCGGGACCGGGATCGCTTTGTGCTGCGCTTCCTCGAGCGGCTTGGCGAGCGTCTCCGGCGGATTGTCGTTGTGCAGGTTGCAGAGCCGCTGCACGTCGTCCAGCACGACGCGCTCGAGCTTCGCCTGGCCGCGCTCGCGGAAGTCGCGCTTGAACACCGCCGTGACCTGCTCCAGGTCGCCGGCGGACAGCGTCGGCCGCTCGCCGATCGGCACCGAGGCGCAGGCCGCGAGCGTCGCGGCGGCGGCTATCGTCGTCAATCGCCTCATCGTCGCCTCCGCCTAGCGCTTGATGGCCGGGCCGCGGTAGATCTCGCCCTCGGCCGTGACCGTCATGTAGTGGATCAGCGCCACCGTCGTCTCGGAGCCGAAGACCGGCTCGGGCATGCGCATCTGCCGGTAGCAGTCGTTCATGCGCCACTGCAGAGTGACGATCTTGCTGGTGGAGACGCGGTACGCGGGCCAGGTGGCCATGAGCGGGCGCACGTACTTCGGCTCGGAGAGCTTGGGCAGGTCCGACATGCGGATGCGCTTGCCTTCCTCGCCGTGGCACGAGGCGCAGGAGAAGTCCCACGGCCCGGCGCGGTGGTAGAAGAGCTTGCGGCCGAGCTCGAAGGTCTCGCGCTCTTTGGCGTGCCAGCGGCCGGCCGCGAGCTTCATGCCGTGCGAATGCCGCGCGACGAACGCCGAGAGCGCTTCCATCTCGGAGGCCTGGTTCTCGTTGCCGAAGACGCGCTTCGCGGCGTCCTCGCTGCTGCGGCCCTGCAGGGTCATCATGCAGTGCAGGAGGCGCGCCTCCAGGTCCATGACGCGGCCGGCGTCGGCGAAGTAGCGCGGCAGGGCGGCGTAAGCGCCCTTCAGCACGCCCGGCCCCATGCCGAGGTCGCAGGCTTCGAGGGACGCGTTCTTCGGCCCCTGGCGCTTCTTCCAGGTCTCCTCGCCTTCCAGCTCGAAGAGCTCGGTCGGCGCGTTCTCCGCCGTCATCCTCTGGTAGTCGGCGTAGATCGACTTCTGCGCGAGCGCCGGCGCCGTCATGAGCGCGGCCGCACCGAGCGCGACCGCCAGCTTGATTGGGTGCATCGTTCCCCCTCCTAGGGACGCTGCGATCAGGCGACCGCGGTCTCGGTCTTGTTCGTCTCGCCTTTGTTGTCGAGCCAGCTGACTTCGATCCGGTCGCCCTTCGCGCCGCCCTTCAGCCGGAACGAAAACACCGGGTTGCGCGACACCGCCTGGCTGATCTGGCCCTCGATCACGGTCTTGCCGTTCACCTTCACGGTGAGGTTCTGGATGAAGTGCAGCGCGATGACCTTGCCGGAGGCGTCCTTCCGCTGGCCGGTCTCCATCGGGTGGCTCATCAACACGCGCACGTCGGTGTAGCCGGCGCCGAGCGCCGCACGCATTTTCATCGGTCCTGCCGACATGTGGCCTCCTTTATCCGCCGCAACCGCCGATGGTGACCTTGATCTCCCTGGTGGCGGCGTAATGCCTGCCGCCCGCAGTGGCGACCGCGCGCACGTCGGAGGTCTCGCCCATCTTGACGTTGATCTTGACGAAAGGCAGCGCCCCTTCCATGAAGTCGAACCGGCCGGCGAGCGGGAAGGGGTTCTTCTCGATCAGCACCGCGATCGAGGTCGTGCCCGGCACGTTGCTCAGGATCTCGATCGGTACCACGGCGCCGTTCTCGGCGATCTGCGGCGCCTCGATCACGATCGCGCCGCTCGCTTCCGCCGCCTGAATGCCGAGGCTCTTCATCGCATCCCCGGCGCTCTTCGCCCCGAACGCGTCCTTGTTCCACACGGCGGCCAGCGCCGCGACGGGCTTGAGCAGCAGCGCAGCGAGCAGCGCCCCGGCCGCCTGCAGCAGCCCCCTTCGTCTCATCGTCATCTGCCGATCCCCCCTTTACTTAAGGGAATACTAATACTTCCTTCGGCGCTCCGGAAGCCGGCGGCGCGCATCAAATCTACTTATCCGCGCATCGGCCCCGCTCAAGGCCTCAGGTAGGCGAAGCCCTCGCGCTGCTGCAGTCGCGTGACCTCGGCCACGCCCGAGGGGACGAAGGTCGCATACTCGATGAACTGGTCGCGCGTGAGCTTGCGGTTGCGCAGGGTGATCTCGCATACGTCGAACTGGACGCCGCGCTGCTTGAGCTGCTCGACCAAGTCCTCGTACTTGTTGCCGTTCCTGTCCTTGGCCCCCTTCATCAGGAAATCCACGCCGCGCGCGTGCGATACGACCACGATCCTCGCCGCGGGGTTCACCTCCAGGTGGTTGCCGATGTTGCGCAGGCCGTTCGAGGCCTGCTCCAGCCCTTCGTTCAGGTGGTAGACCACGCGGTCCGGGCCGCCCGAGCCGGTGCCCGCGCATCCTGCCAAGAGCGCGCATGCCGCGGCGAGCGCCGCCAATGCTTCCCTTCTATTCATGACTCCTCCCAAAGTTCAGCACTGCTCCCAGGGCAGCCCGTCGTGGCGCCAGCCGGATACCGCGTTGCGGTGGTGCTTCCCGTCGAGCGGGCCCTCGAATCCGTGCGCCACATTGTAGACGCGCTCGAAGCCGTGGCGCTCGAGCATCTCGCCGGCCTCCTGCGAGCGGTTGCCGCTGCGGCAGATGAGCACGATCGGGCGGGTATTGTGGTTCGTGCCGGCGAGCTTTTTCACCTGACCGACGAAATGCGGGTTGATGTCCCAGTCGGGGCCGTCGTTCCACGACACGTGCAGCGCGCCGACCGGGTGCCCCACGAACAGGTACTCCATCTCGCTGCGGCAGTCGACGAACAGCGCGTCCGGGTTCTTCTGCAGGAATTCGTGCGCCTGCTTGGGCTCAAGATGCTCCATGGCACGCCATTATGCTCTTTATGCGGCGCGGCGTGACTTTGGCGCGCGGATTCATTAGGCTTTGCTTATATGAAATTCGACAAGGAAATCGACACCCGGGGGCTGAACTGCCCGATCCCGATCCTGCGCGCCAAGAAGGCGCTGAACGACATGCAGTCCGGCCAGGTGCTCAGGATCCTCGCCACCGACCCGGGCTCGGTGAAGGACTTCCAGGCCTTTTCCAAGCAGACCGGCAACGAGCTGCTGCGGCACGGCGAGGCCAACAGGGAATTCACCTTCCTCTTGAAGCGCAAGTGAGCTGGCTCGACGCCGCGCGCGCGCTCGAGGCGCTGGAGGACGCGCCGCTCGACCCAGCCCTGGTGGCCGAGCTGGAGCGCGAGGCGCCGCGCGTCGCGGCGCGGGCGATCCGCTTCTCGACGCCGACCTTCAAGGCCTATTCGAGCTGCGAGCTGGAAGGCTGCGGCAAGAACCGCTTTCCTGCGTTCTCGGTCACCGCCGGCGGCTGCGCGCTCATGTGCGACCACTGCCAGGCGAAGATCCTCGAGCCGATGATCCCGGCGACGAGCCCCGAGATGCTCGAGCGCAGGGTGCGCGAGATGATCGCGGCCGAGGACCTGCAGGGCTTCCTCCTCTCAGGCGGCTCTACGCGGCGCAACGAGGTTCGTTACGAGCGCTTCCTGCCCGTGATCGAGCGCCTGAAGCGCGAGTTTCCGCACCTCAAGGTCGCGGTCCACACGGCTCTCCTCGACCTCGCGCGGGCGCGCGCCCTCGCCGCGGCTGGCGTGGACACGGCGATGATGGACGTGATCGGCGCGCAGGACACGATCCGCGAGGTCTATCACCTCGAGCGCCCGGTGGAGGATTTCGAGGCGACGCTCGCCGCCCTGTGCGCGACCTCGATGCAGGTCGTGCCGCACATCGTCATCGGGCTGCACTACGGCCGCATCCTCGGCGAGCCGGCCGCGCTCGACCTCGTGGCGCGGCACCGCGTGCATTCGCTGGTGCTCGTCGTGGTGATGCCCTTCTACGCCAAAGCGGGAACGTTCGAGACTCCCGCCGCCGCGGAAGTCGGGCGGATCTTCCTCGAGGCGAGGAAGCGGATCCCGGATCGCGAGGTGCTGCTCGGCTGCGCGCGCCCGCCGGGCATGCACCGGCGCGTCACCGACGCGTACGCGGTGATGGCGGGACTGGACGGCATCGCGTTTCCCGCCGACGGTGCGCCCGCGCTCGCGCAGGCGATCGGCCGACCGGCCGTGCAGGAGCACGCCTGCTGCTCGGTAAAGGCCGGGCGGACCATCAAACTGCACCCGCGACAGGCGATTGCGGCGTGATCGACGTCCTCGTGCTCGGGCTGGGGCCGGCGGGCGCGAGCGCCGCGGCCGAGGCGGCGCGCCGCGGCTGCCGGGTCCTCGCGATCGATCGCAAGCGCGAGGCGGGGCGCCCGGTGCAATGCGCGGAGCTCGTTCCCGCGCTGCTCGAGGTCGACCGGACCGCGGTGCGCCAGCGCATTGGCGCGATGAGCACTTTCGTCGAGGACGATGCCGCGGACGTGCAGCCGGACTTCCCGGGCAGCATGCTCGATCGCGCCGCATTCGACGCAGGCCTGGTCGCGCGGGCGGCGGAAGCCGGAGCGCAAGTGCGCTTCGGTGCGGCGGTGTCCAAGGTAAGCCCGGAAGGAATCGTCGAGCTGGCCGACGGCACCGAGCTGCGCGCGCCGGTCATCATCGGGGCCGACGGCCCGCGCTCGCGCGCCGGGCGCGCGATCGGCAGCGTCAACACCGAGCTGGTCGAGACGCGGCAGATCACCGTGCCGCTCAAGGCGCCGCAGGCCGCGACCGACATTTTTCTCTCCGCCTCGATCCCGGGCGGCTACGGGTGGCTCTTCCCGAAGGGCGAAGTCGCCAACCTGGGTGCCGGCGTGAGCCCTTCCCACCAGGCGCGCCTGAAGGCAATCGTTGCTCGCCTTCACCTGCAGAAAGTCCGGGAGAAAAAGCTGGGAGCCGAAGCGCTCGCCACGACCGGCGGCGCGATCCCGGTAGGCGGCATGCTCGATCCCTGGGGGTTGCTCCGCGAGACGCTGGTGCTGCTCGCGGGCGATGCCGCGGGACTGGCGAACCCGGTCACCGGCGCCGGCATCCCCGCCGCGGTGCACTCGGGGCGGCTCGCGGGCGAAGCGGCGGCGCGCGGCACGCCTGAAGCCTACGAGGAAGAGCTGCGCGACGTGTTCGGCGCCGCGCTCGGGCGCGCGCTCGCGCGCCGGCGCGAGCTGCTCGAGCGGGGGCTGACGAAGTCCGCGCTGCGCCGCGGCTGGATCGCCTACCCGGAGTATTGGCGATGAGCTGCTACGAGCACGCCGACCGGATGGCGCCGCGCGCGCCCGGGGTCATCCCGATCGAGCTGAAGAACGGCGCGCGCGTGAAAGCCAACGACGTCGCGCCGCAAGGCGTCTACTTGCCGAACTACAACGTGCTCACGCCCAACATGCGCTCGCCCGAGTACGTGCAGATGTCGACCGCGGCGGCGATCACGCTCGGCATCATGGCGGGGCGCATGCACCGCGTGTCCTGCACGCGCTGCCTGAACCTGCTGCTCACCTACCCCGAGGGCTGCCGCGCCAACTGCGCCTACTGCGGCCTCGCGCGCCACCGCGAGGCCGAGCGCGACTACGCCGACCGCAACTTCATCCGCGTCGACTGGCCGGCGGTGCCGCTCGAACAGGCGATCGCCATCGTGGCGAAGGACGGTGCGGCGAGCCCGTTCCACCGCATGTGCATCTCGATGATCACGCACCCGCGCTCGGACGAGGACACGGTGACGGTGCTGAAGCGCTGGACCGACCGCATCGACCCGAAAACGATCCCGGTGTCGATCCTGTCCAACCCGACCACGATGGAGCGCACCGACGTCGCGCGGCTGCACGATCTGGGCGCCGACATCTTCACGGTGGCACTCGATGCCGCCACGCCCGAGATTTTCGAGCGCACGCGCGGCAGGGGCGTGCAGTCGCCGCACAGCTGGGCGAAGTACTGGGAGATCCTGATGCACGCGCGCGCGATCTTCGGGCCGCAGAAATTCGGCGCCCACATCATCGTCGGCATGGGCGAGACCGAGCACGACGTGCTCTCCCTGGTGCAACGCCTGGTCGACCTCGGCGGCCACAGCCACCTCTTCTGCTTCTTTCCCGAGAAGGGCTCGCTCATGGATCACCTGCCGGCGACGCCCCGGGAGCAGTGGCGCCGCTTGCAGCTCGCGCGCTATCTGATCGACTACCGGGGGGTGCGGGTCGAGAACATGAAGTTCGATGGCACAGGAAAAGTCCTCGATTTTGGAGTCTCGAAGCAAATGCTTGAACAAACCGTGAATGAAGGCGTGGCGTTCCGCACCTCGGGCTGCCCGGGCAAGTTCGCCGACGACGTCTCGGCCTGCGACCGGCCCTACGGCGACTCGCCGCCCTCGAACATCGCGAGCTACCCGTTCCAGCCGGGCAGTCGCGACCTGAGAAAGATTCGGCGGCAACTCACCGGGCGGTGACACTCCAGGTCGTCCAGCACACTTCGGCCGAGTTCCTCGGGCTGATGGAAGACCACCTCGAGGGGCGCGGCGTGCGCTTCCACTATTGCCGCCCCTTCACCGGCAAGGTGCCGATGCCCAGGCCTGAAACCGTCGGCAAAGGGCTCGTCCTTCTCGGCGGCGGCCCGTGGGGCAGCGCCGGGACGCGCGATGTGCCGACCCTCGCGGCCGAAACGGAGCTTGCGCGCGCCGTGCTCGCAATGGGAAAGCCGGTGCTGGGAATCGGTCTTGGTGCCCAGATCCTGAGCCTGGCGGCCGGCGGCAAGCCGGCGCCCGCACCGCTCGAATTCTCGGTGGGCGTGGCGAGGCGTGTGGACGCCGGCGCCCTGGGCGGCTACCTGCCCGAGACGTACCCGGTCGCGTTCTACATGCGCGACTGGCCGACTCCGCCACCGGGCGCGCAGGTGCTCGCCACCGACGAGCACGGCCGCGCCGTGCTCTGGCAGGCAGGCGAGCGCGCGCTCGGCTTCGCCGCGCACCCGGGGCTGAAACTGGCGATGGTCGAGGATCTGGTGATGGAGTTCGACGAAGCGCCGCCGGGAATCGAAGCCGGCCTCTCGCGGCTGCGCGCGGTGCAGCGCAGCATCGAGGACGCGCTGGTGCCGATCATGGCCGGCCTGGTGAAGTGCGCCGGCTGGATGGATTGATCCGGTACTTTAGAAATTGCTAATATATTAGCCTCGCCGACCCGCCGAGGAGGGCGACCGTGCCGAAGAAGCTCGTGATCGTGATGGCGAACACCGACCCGCGCAACGGCGAGGAGCTCGGCGCGCCGATCTTCCAGGCCTCGGTCGCCGCGGCGATGGACTACGAGGTCGAGGTCATCTGCACCGCGACCGCGGGGTGCCTGATGAAGAAGGGCGTGGCCGAGAAGCTGCACGTCAAGGAAGGCTCGCCCAAGTCGGTGTACGACTTCATCCGGGAGGCGCACGAGGCGGGCGTCAAGTTCTACTGCTGCTCGCCGAACCTCGACCTCTTCGACATGAAGAAGGAGGACCTGATCCCGGAGTGCGCCGGGATCGTGGGCGGGGCGCACCTGATCGAAGAGGTGATGGAAGGCGACTGCAGGGTGATGACCTACTGATGTCGCACGCCGCGCCCGGCACCCGTGTCCAGAAGAGAATCGGCGACCCCGTCGGCGAGGGCGCGCCGCTGCCGCGCGCGAAGCTGGAGGAGATCTTCGCCGACATCCAGTCTGACCTGCGCTACGACCACGAGCTGAACGGGTGCCTCAATTGCGGCATCTGCACCGCGACCTGCCCGGCGGCGCACTACTACGACTTCAGCCCGCGCGAGATCGTGCAGCTCCTGTGGACCGAGAACCTCGAGGGCATCTACGACGCGATGCAGGAAAAGATCTGGGCCTGCGCGCAGTGCTACACCTGCGCCGCGCGCTGCCCGTTCGGCAACTCGCCGGGGGGCCTGGTGATGCTGATGCGCGAGGCGGCGATCAAGCACCAGATGGAGTCGGCGAAGAACGTGCTGCGCCCCTTCAGCCGGGTGATGCTCAAGCTCATCTCCACCGGCAACCAGCTCGCGCCCGACATGATCAACAAGGATCACTTCGCCGACTGGGGCCCGAACATCTCCAAGGTCGAGGCGCCGCTCAAGCTCCTGCGCAAAGCGATCCCGATGCCGACCCTGAACACGACGGCGACCGCGTGGGAGGTGAACCTGAAGACCTCGGTCGAGCTCTACACCATCTGGGAGATGACCGGGGTACTCAAGCAGCTCGAGGGCATCGACGAGAACCTGTACGACGTGATCCTCGACATCATGGACGAGAAGCGCGAGGACTGGAAAGACTTCCTCGCCGAGCAGGAGGAAAAAAATGGCTGAACGGTTTACGGGCCACGGATCGGAATGGCGCGACACGAACCTCTCCCCCGCGGAGGCGAAGGTCGCCACCTCCTGGGTCGAGCTGAAAGTCGACAAGCGCTCGATGCTGACGCAGAAGGACCGCGTCGAGGACGTGCGCGACGCGATGTGGCAGCTGGAGAAGGACGGCGAGATCGTCGTGCACCGCGTCGCCGACGAGCAGCAGCCGACGACGGTGAAGACGCTCTACGGCTGGGACAAGAAGATCCCGACCACGCGCCTGTGGCACCACAAGTCCTGCGGCCAGTGCGGCAACATCCCGGGCTACCCGGCCTCGCTCCTCTGGCTGATGAACAAGATGGAGGTCGAGTACCTGGACGAGACCGACCAGACCTCGTGCACCGCCTGGAACTACCACGGCTCGGGCATCGGCAACCTCGAGAGCCTCGCCGCGGTGTTCCTGCGAAACTTCCACCAGGCCTACGTCGCGGCCAGGGCCGAGGGGCTGCCCGAGGGCCACTACTATCCGCTCGTGCATTGCGGCACCTCCTTCGGCAACTACAAGGAGGTGCGCGCCTACCTGATCCGCTCGCCGAAGCTGCGCGAAAGCGTGAAGAAGATCCTCGGGCGCCTCGGGCGGCTGGTGGACGGCAAGCTCCTCATCCCTGAGGAGATCGTGCACTACTCGGAATGGCTGCACGTGGTGCGCGAGCGCATCGCCGCGATGCAGACGATCGACTGCAGCCACGTGCGCTCGGTAATCCACCCGGCCTGCCACGTCTACAAGATGGTGCCCGAGGACGCGATCTATGACGATGCCGTCAACGGCGGCAACCGCCTTGCGGTCTCGACCGGCCTGATGCAGGCGCTCGGCACGCAGGTGATCGACTACTCGACCTGGTACGACTGCTGCGGCTTCGGCTTTCGCCACATCATCTCGGAGCGCGAGTTCACGCGCTCCTTCGCGATCGACCGCAAGGTCAAGGTCGCGGTCGAGGAGGCGAAGGCCGACGTCATGATCGGGCACGACACCGGCTGCATCACGACGCTCGACAAGAACCAGTGGATCGGCAAGGCCGCCGGCAAGGCCTACGAGATGCCGATCCTCGCCGACTGCCAGTTCGCCGCGCTCGCCTGCGGCGCGCACCCCTACAAGATCGTGCAGTCGCACTGGCATGCCTCGCCCACCGAGACGCTGATGGACAAGCTCGGCATCGACTGGCAGGCGAAAAAGGCGGAGTTCGTCGCCTACCTGGAGGAGATCAAGGCCGGCAAGCAGGAGAACCTCTACGACCCGCGGCGGATGATCACCTCCGGGCCGGGTTTCATTCCGATCAAGGCCGCCTGATGACGAAGCCCGTCCTCATCGTAGGGGCCGGCCCGGCGGGGCTCGCCGCGGCGCACGCGCTCGCGAGCGTCGGCCAGCGCGTGGTGCTGGTGGAAAAGCAAGCCCGCCTCGGCGGCGCGCCGATCCTCTCGGGCTACGCGCGCCTCGTGCCCTCGGGCGAGTGGGCGAAGGACGCCATCGGCGGCATGGTCGCGAGGGTGGAGGGGAATGACTTGATTTCCGTTCTTCGGTCTTCCCGGGTGGAACGGTTTGAAGGAAGTCCTGGCGACTTCAAAGTAACCCTTTCAGATCAAAAAACACTCGAAGCCGGCGCGGCGATCCTGTGCACCGGGTTCACGCACTTCGACTCGGTGAACAAGCCCGAGTGGGGCTTCGGCACGTTTCCGGACGTCGTCACCACCACGCAGGTCGAGCAGATGATCTCCTCGGGCAGGGGCGTGCGCTGCCCCTCGGACGGCCGCAAGCCCGAGCGCGTCGCGATCCTGCTCTGCGTGGGCTCGCGCGACCGGCAGATCGGCCGCGAGTGGTGCTCGAAGATCTGCTGCACGGTGTCGTGCAACATCGCCATGGAGATCCGCGAGGAGCTGCCGGATTGCCATGTCTACATCTACTACATGGACATCCGTACCTACGGCCTGTACGAGACCAAGTACTACTGGCAGAGCCAGGAGCAGTTCAAGGTCAAGTACATCAAGGCGCGGATCGCCGAAGTCACCTCCGACGGCAAAAAGCTCGTGGTGAAGGGCGAGGACACCCTGGTCAAGCGCCCGATCACCATTCCCTTCGACATGGTGGTGCACGCGATCGGAATGGATCCGAACGTCGAGAACAAGGCGCTCGCCGGCGTGTTCGGCGTCGGGCTGCAGGAGCACGGCCATATCGCCAAAGGCGCGAGCTACGGCTCGCTCGGCGAGACTTCGCGCCCCGGCGTCTTCGTCGCCGGCGCCGCCACCGGCCCCGAGACGATCGATGACTCGATCGCGCAGGCGAAGGCCGCGGCGATGGCGGCGCTCGCGCTGCTTGCGCGCAGGGACGCGGTCGCGGCGTGAGCACCGAGCTCGCCGCCCGGCCGCAGCTCGAGCTCTCGGGCCCCAAGCTGCGCGCAGCGTTCGAGTCGCTGGTGGCTTCCAGCGAAGGGGAGGGTGGCGTCGAGTCCTATGTAGAGGCGCTCAAGCTCAAGTCGGCGCTCTTTCGCGCTTCGCTGGAGACGCTCGATCTGCGCGCCTTCCGGCTGATGTGCGCCCACATGGCCACGGTGAGAAGGCGCGTCGGGCCCTACGCGCAGGCCGGGCGCTTCCCGCAGGTGAAGGAAAGGATCGAAGCGCTCCTCCAGGGGCGCGGCGACCCTGAGTCGGTGGATGTGCGGCTCGCCGCTTTCTGCGCCGCTTTTCCCGGCGATCGGGAGCATCGCTGGGTGCGCGATCTCGGCGCCGAGCTGCTGCACTTCGCCGACCCGGAGCGCGTTCCGCTCATGGCGCGCTGGATCTGGGATGCGGGCTCCAATACCGGGGCTCTGCGCGAGATCTGGCACGGCGACGACATTGACGGGCGCCGGCTCGAGGTGCCGGACGGCTGCGCGACCTTCCTCGCGCTGCGCGAGGAGCTCGCGGGCTATCTGACGCAGAACGGCGTGTTCCGCGACATGCCGTGGTACGCAGACCTGCTCGCCGCCCGGGTCTACGCCGAGTACATCGGCGAGCGCGGCGGCATGTACCTGCGCACCGACTTCGCCACGCCCGAGGACCCGATGCTGCACGCGCGCCGCATCCTGGGTCTCGACGGCGTGGATGACGCCGGGCGCACGCGGCTCAAGGCTCCCGACGGGGTCGCCGAGCGCGTGGCGGAGCGCTAGAGATGCCGATCCACGAGAAATCGCTCATCCGGCAGGAGGACCTGAAGGTCCAGGAGCAGCGGGTCGTCGACGGCGTCGACGTCTCGGGGCACTGGAGCACGTTCATCGCGCCGCGCGTGGTCACCGACTACAACGAGGCGCTCGAGGAAGAGATCGCGGCGCTGCCGGGTGGCGAGCACATCCACCGCTGCTGGCAGTGCGGCTCGTGCACCAACTCGTGCACCGTGAACGCGCTCAACCCGGACTTCAACCCGCGCTACTGGATCTACCTGATCCGCACCGGCATGGAAGCCGAGCTGCTGCGCGACAAGGACATCATCTGGCAGTGCATATCGTGCAACAAGTGCACCTACGCCTGCCCGCGCGACGTCTTTCCCGAGGGCGTGATGAAGGCGACCGCCCACTGGATGGAGCTGAAGGGCCATACTCCTAAGTCGAAATCAACCCTGTTCGACGAGGAATTCACCGAGCAGGTGGTGGCGACCGGCAAGATCGAAGAGGGGCGCATCATCCGCAATTTTTTCGCGCGCACTGGGCAGCCGCTCTTTCAGGACTGGCTGGTGGAGATGGCGAAGCGCGTCGCGCGCCGGCTGCCCTTCAAGCAGGCCCTCATGATGGCCTGGGCCGCGCTCTTCAAGCCGCGTACGCGCCGCTGGGCGAAGGCGTCGCAGGCGATCAGTGAGTACGTACAGGAGCAGGACAAACATCATCGCAAGGCCCTGGGGTTGGAGAGGCGAACTTGAAAAAAAACTACCAGACGGTGGCGTATTACCCCGGCTGCGCGCTCGAGGGCACCGGCCATGCCTACAACGCCTCGACCAGGGCGGTCGGCAAGGCGCTCGGCCTCGCGCTCGATGAAGTCAGGGACTGGAACTGCTGCGGGGCGATGGAGGTGAAGAACATCGACCCGAAGGTGCAGACATACCTATCCAGTCGCGTGATGGCGATCGCGGCGAACGAAATGAAGGCGAAAGTGGTGATGGCCCCCTGCAACGGCTGCTACCACAACCTGAAGAAGGCCGAGCACGACCTCGCGCACGACGTGGTCTCGCGCGAGACCGTCGAGCGCATCTCGAAGAAAGCCGGCCATGAGACCTACCGCGCCGGGAGCCTGGAGACCATCCACGCGCTCGACTGGATCAAGCACGGCGTGGGCGAAGAGGAGCTCAAGCGCAGGCTGAAGGGGTCGCTGAAGGGCCTCAGGGTGGCGAACTACTACGGCTGCATGTACACGCGGCCGCGCCACATCTTTCCGGAGAAGGACCAGGGCGGGCAGAGCGAATCCACCTCGCAGCCGCACTTCATGGACGACCTGCTCGCCGCCGCCGGCGCGGTGAACGTGGACTTTCCGCTCAAGACCGCCTGCTGCGGCGGCGCGCACACGCTCTCGGACAGCGATACCTCGACCCGGCTCGTGCTCAACCTGCTGCGCGCGGCCGAGGCCGCCGGCGCGGAGGTGATCGCGACCGAATGCCCGACCTGCCACTCCGGCCTCGAGCTGCACCAGGTGCGCGCCGAGAAAGTGCTGGGCGAGAAGACGACGGTGAAGATGCTCTACTTCACCCAGCTCCTCGGCGTGGCGCTCGGAGTATCGCCGCGGCGGCTGAGCATTCACGAGAATGTGTCTGATGGGATCGCTCTTTTGAAAGAAAAAAGCATTGCATGAGAGAAACCCTTCTTCGCAAGGCGGAAGAGATCCTCGAGGAGTGGGTCCGCGCCCGCGGCGAGCAGCCGAGGGACGAGCGCGTCGAGACCTTCCGGCTGCTCGCGCTGCACCGGCAGGGCGCGCGCGGGACCCCGAGCTTCAACGCCTGCCGCGAAACCTGCCGAGAAATCGCATATCACTACAATGTGCTGGGGTTTGAGCAGGAAGAATCCGCTCGAAGGCATCGCGAACAGATGCTCGCAATGCTCGTTGAACATTTGAGGCTCTTCGTGCAGGGCAAAATGGAGGTCGAGGGGCTGGGCGAATTCTGCTGCGCCTCGCGACCGGTGCGGCAGGGGAGCGCCGAAGAGGAAATGACCGATGCCTAACGTAAGAGGCTGCAATCTGCCGGAGGAGCTGCTCTACGACGTCGAGAGCCACATCTGGTACCAGGAGACCGGCGACGGCAACGTCAGGCTCGGCATGACCGCGGTCGCGACCGCGATGGCCGGTCAGCTCGTTGCCTTCACGCCGAAGAAGGCTGGGCGCAAGGTCGAGGCGGGCAAGTCCTGCGCGACGGTGGAGTCCGGAAAGTGGGTGGGGCCCGCCAAGGCGGCCTTCGAGGCTTCGGTCGTGCAGGTGAACGAGGAGCTGGTCGCCAATCCCGCGCTCGCCAACGAAGACCCCTACGGCAAGGGCTGGCTCGTGGTCCTGAAGCCCGCCGACTGGGCGGCGGCCAGGGCAGGGCTCACGCCCGGCGCCCAGGTCGCGCCGAAGTACGAGGCGAAGATGACGGAAGACGAATTCAAGGGCTGCGCATGAGCCGGGCCGTCGCCGCGATGAACATGGGGGAGCTGCAGTCGCGCGCGTTGCGCGCCGCCGGGCTGCTGAAGGCGATGTCGAACCCGGTGCGGCTCCTGATCCTGTGCCAGCTCGCCGAGGGTGAGAAATCCGTGGGCGAGCTGGAAAAGGTGGCCGAGGTGAGCCAGTCGGCGCTCTCGCAGCACCTGGCGGTGCTGCGCATCCGCGGCCTGGTGCGCGGGCGGCGCGAGGGCCAGTCGATCGTCTACGGGCTGGACGGCCCCGAGGCGCCGGCGCTGCTCGCCGCGCTCTACGAGGTCTACTGCCGCAACGTGCGCAAGTCGCGCCCGCGCCGCGCGTAGTCCCGGACGAAGCCGATGGCCGCGGCGAGCACCTCGTTTCTGGCCTGGTGCATCGGGTAGTGCGCGGCGCCCGGGATCCGCAGGCAGCGTAGCCGCCCGGGCAGCAGGCGCCAGAGCGCATCGAGCTGCGCGGCGGAGAAGAACTCGTCGTCCTCCCCCTGGATCGCGAGCACCGGGCATTGCACGCGCGCCACATGCGGCTCGAGCCCCCAGCCGGCGCCCGGCGCCTGCGCGCCCCAGACCTCGGCGAGCCGCCGGAAGAGCGCGTCGGTGTTCGCGCCGTGGTGCCGGCGCAGGCGCGCGCGCAGGTCGCCGCGCTCGAAATCGCGCACCTGCGCGGCGATGCGCTCGAGCGTGCGCGGCTCTACGAACAGGTGCGGCGAGAGCGCGATGACTCCGCGGATGCGCTCTGGATACGCCCCGGCGTGCGCCAGCGCGATCGAAGCGCCATCGGATTGCCCTACGAGGATCGCCTCGCGCACGCCCGCCTGCGCGAGCACCTCGGGCAGCGATTGCAGCGCCTCCTCGAGCAGGTAGCCCGGCGAATAGGGCGGCGCGAGCGCCTCCGATTCCCCCGAGCCCCAGCGGTCATAGAGCAGCGCGCCGCAGCCGGTGGCGCGCGCGAGCGGATCGGGAAAATCGCGCCACAGGCGCATGCTGCCGAGCGCATCGTGCAGCAAGACGAGGGTGGGGGCCGCCGCGGGCGCGGGGCCGCGCCAGTGGCCGCGCAGCTCGCGTCCCGCGGAGCGCAGCGTGAGTTGCGCGAGCGCCTGCTCGATCGCCTCGCGGAAATCCGCGCCGGAGAGCCCGAGCAGCTCGGCACCCCCCAGGAAGCGCTCGGCCCAGGCGCCGGCTTCCTCGCGCGCGCGGCCGCGCAGGCCCGCTTCCAGGTCGAGCACGGCGCGCGCCGGGCTGACGAAAAAGTCTCCCGTGATGAGCGCCTCGCGGATGCGCTCGCGCCGCGGGCCCTCGAGCCGCAGGTCGGCGCGCACCGTGCCGCCGCGGCGCACGAGCGTCGCCGACACCTGCGCCGGCTCCGCGCCCGGCTCGTCGAGCGAGTGCACGAACTCGTCTGTGCCGAATTCGGCGTCGTGCAGCCGGCACGCGAGCGCCTCCTCGTACGTGCTCGGCACGCCGCGCTCGGGTTCCAGGCCGAGATGCTCGCGAAAGCCCTCCAGCAGCGCCGCCTGGATGTCGGCCTCGGGCGGCACGCGCCCGAGCAGCTCGGCGAGCGAGGTGACGCGGCGGCGCGCGTCGTCCAGGTCGCGCCGCGCGAGCTTCTCCACCGGCACCTTGAGCACCTCGATCATGCGCGCCGGGTCGAACTCGACCAGCAGCGTGCCCTGGAAGAAAAGCGTGGCGCCGTCGAACACGCCGCCGGTGCCGCTGATCTTCCGGCCGTGCACCTCGATGTCGTTGCGCGGGCGGAACTCCGCCGGCACGCCCAGGCGCCTCAAGCCCGCGGCGGCAGCGGCGCAGATGCGCGCCGCCGCGCCCGCGAGATCCGCGCCGAAGCGCCGCCGCTCGAGCACGAGCTCCCAGCAGAGCTGGCCCTCGTCCAGGTACAGGCCGCCCCCGCCGGTGATGCGCCGGCCGACCTCGATGCCGAGCGCGCGGCAGTACTCGAGGCGCACCTCGTGGCTCAGCATCTGGTGCAGGCCGACCAGCGCGCAGGGCCGGAAGCGCAGGAAGCGGATCGTCTCGGGCGCGCGGCCGGCGTTATGCGCCTCGATCAGGGCCTGGTCGAAGGCGACGTTGGCGCGCGCGCCGCGCACCCCGGTGTCGATGACGCGTACCGGGGCGAGCGGGCCGCCCGCGCCAGGGCGTTCCGGGGCCAACACTCTAGAGTGTTCCTGGGAAATGCCCGCCGTCCATCAGCAGGTTCTGCCCAGTGATGTAGCCCGCGTGCACGCTGCAGAGGAACGCGCAGGCCGCGCCGAACTCCTCGATCGTGCCGAAGCGCCTGGCCGGGTTCGCTTGGGTGCGGATTTTTTCCAGCTCGGCCTCCGTCTTGCCGAGCTTCTCGGCGTTGAACTTGAGGTTCGAGCGCAGCCGGTCGGTGTCGAACGGACCGGGCAGCAGGCCGTTGATGGTGACGTTGTGCGCCACCGTCTGGCGCGCCAGCCCGGCGACGAAGCCGGTGAGGCCGGTGCGCGCGCCGTTGGAGAGCCCGAGCTCGGGGATCGGGTTCTTCACCGCCCCCGAGGTGATGTTGACGATGCGGCCGAACTTGCGCGCGATCATGCCGTCGACGGTGGCCTTGATCAGCTCGATCGGCGTCAGCATGTTGGCATCCAGCGCCTTGATCCATTCGTCGCGCCCCCAGGCGCGGAAGTCGCCCGGCGGCGGGCCGCCGGCGTTGTTGATGAGGATGTCGGGCGCGGGGCAGGCCTTCAGCGCCGCCGCGCGGCCCTCCGCCGTGGTGATGTCGCCCGCGACCGCAGTCACCTTCGCTCCGGTGCTCTTGCGGATCTCCTCGGCGGTCGCCTCCAGCGCTTCCTTGCCGCGCGCTGTGATGACGAGGCTGACGCCTTCGCGCGCGAGCGCATGCGCGCAGCCCTTGCCGAGTCCTTTCGACGCCGCGCAGACGAGCGCGGTCCTGCCCTTGATGCCGAGGTCCATGGTTTCAGTTCCTTCCGGTCAGCGTTTCTTTCCGAGGATCGAGCCGAGGATGCCGCGCATGACCCGCCGCCCGAGCTCCGAGCCGATCGCGCGCGCCGCGCTCTGCGCCGCGGATTCGAGGATGCCCTTCGATTGCTTGCCGCCGCGCGGGCCGGAGCGGCCGAAGAGGATGTCGGAAACCGGATTGGATTCCGTTTTCGGATGCTCTTCATGTTTTTCTTCGGCCCGGCCCTTCAGCTTCTCGTAGGCCGACTCGCGGTCGATCGCCTTCTCGTAGTGGCCGCGGATGGGCGACGATTCGATCAGCCGGCGGCGCTCGTCTTCGGGAATCGGGCCGATCTGGCTTGCCGGCGGCACGACGAAGGCGCGCTCGACGACGTTCGGCCGGCCTTTCTCATCTAGCAGCGACACCAGCGCCTCGCCCACCGCGAGCTCGGTGATCACCTTGTCCACTTTCAGCTTCGGGTTCGGGCGCATCGTGTCGGCGGCCGATTTGACCGCCTTTTGGTCGCGCGGCGTGAAGGCGCGCAGCGCGTGCTGCACGCGGTTGCCGAGTTGGCCGAGCACCGACTCCGGGATGTCGAGCGGGTTCTGCGTCACGAAGTAGACGCCGACGCCCTTGGAGCGTACCAGGCGCACTACCTGCTCGATCTTGTCGAGGAGCGCCTTGGGCGCCTCGTCGAAAAGGAGGTGCGCCTCGTCGAAGAAGAAGACGAGCTTCGGCTTCTCCGGGTCGCCGACTTCCGGCAGGTGCTCGAAGAGCTCGGCGAGCATCCACAGGAGGAACGTGCCGTAGAGCTTGGGCGAGCTGAGCAGCCTGTCGGCGGCGAGGATGTTGATCACCCCCTTGCCGCCCGCGGTCTGCATCAGGTCCGCGATGTTCAGCATCGGCTCGCCGAAGAACTGGCCGGCGCCCTGGTTCTCGAGCGCGAGCAGGCCGCGCTGGATGGCGCCGATCGAGGCCGCCGAGACATTGCCGTACTCGGTGGTGTATTTCGCCGCGTTCTCGCCAACGTGCGCGAGCATGGCGCGCAGGTCCTTCGAGTCGAGCAGCAGCAGCCCTCCGTCGTCGGCGATCTTGAAAACGAGGTTGAGCACGCCCTCCTGCGTGTCGTTCAGGCCGAGCATCCTGGAGAGGAGCAGCGGCCCCATGTCCGAGATCGTCGCGCGCACCGGGTGGCCGCCCGCGGAGAACACGTCCCAGAGCACGACCGGGCAGGCCTCGTGCTTTAGCTCCAGCTTCAGGCTCTTGGCGCGCTCGGCGACCTTCGGGTTCGCGCCGCCCGCCCTGGCGAGGCCGGTGAGGTCGCCCTTCACATCGGCCATGAAGACCGGGACGCCGATCCTGGAGAAGCCCTCGGCGATGGTTTGCAGCGTCACGGTTTTTCCGGTGCCGGTCGCGCCCGCGATCAGGCCGTGGCGATTGGCGAGCGCGGGCAGGAGGCAGAGCTCGGTTTTGCCGCTCTTGGCGACGAGGAGAGG
>Ga0233425_10001691_pt1 | contig 47635 bp, 38 predicted proteins | sample Watercolumn_Towu_2_FD_181712 | JGI IMG/M metagenome (GOLD analysis project Ga0233425, IMG submission 181712) | Freshwater microbial communities from Lake Towuti, South Sulawesi, Indonesia - Watercolumn_Towuti2014_140_MG | ecosystem: Environmental > Aquatic > Freshwater > Lake | place...
CCTCCGAAAAGAAATTAACCTGCGCCTCAGCCAGAATGCCACGGGGCATATCAACGACGGCCTAGACATCGCGCTCATCTGCTACGATAAAGAAAAACAAACGATAGAATACGTGAATGCCAACAGGCCTTTGTATATTATCTCCAACGACGAGCTCATCACGCTCACATCGGAAAATGTGAACATCGGCGGCTATGCCGATTTTGAGAGCGTGATCCCGACCAAGACCCTGTCGGTGAAGCCTGGCGATCAGATCTTTATGTTTACCGATGGCATTACCGACCAGTTTGGCGGTGAAAGGAACAAGAAGTATAACCCGGCGCGGCTCAGACAGTTTTTGCTGATGAATAACCACCTCATGCTTGCCGAGCTGAAAACCAAGCTGAGCGAGGAAATCAGCGACTGGCAGAAGCATTATGAGCAGACGGATGATATTTTGCTGCTGGGGCTAAAGATTTAAAAGAATACTATCAGCAACAAAGAGTAAGAGGGCGGTTTACCGCCCTCTTTTTGTAATCCCCGTCCTGTATATTTGGCATCAAACAACGGCTTTTTTGACAGATCAGGTATAACCGGAGTGAAAGGCATTCCCTTTATAAGAATTCTGCTTCCTTATGTGCTGGGCACGCTCTGCCTGTTGCAGGGCATCCTCGTTCCGCAGCTGCATCTTCTATTCGGCCTGTGCTTTGCCGGTCTGTCCCTTGCCTTCTGGCTCCGCGCCAGGCAGAAGCAGGCGCATGCCGCCGGCAACGGCTTCTTTTTCGTCAGCCTTTGCTGTTTCCTGTTTTTACTGCCTTTCGAGGCGGCGACCCTGTACAATGCCAAAGCACAAAAAGATCACTACACGCATTACCTCAGCCAGGAGGAGCAGATGCTGATGGTGACGGTGGCGGACATGCCCGTTGCCACAGAAAAATTCCTGAAGCTGAGTGTGCTGGTGGATGCCATCCGGGAGAATGGCACATGGCATTATGCCAGGGGCACAATCCTGGTGTATGTGCGGCAGCCGGTGGCAAAGCCCCTGAATACCGGGGACGCGCTCCTGCTGAGGTCAACGCTTTCGGCGCTTGCAGAAGCACAAAACCCCGATGAGTTTGACTACAAAGGATTCCTGGAGCGGAAGAACCTGTTCCATTCGGCTTATGTAGCACCGGAATCTGTATGGCCTGCTGGCAGGCCGCGCACCGACTGGTCGCTGAGCCGCACCGGAGTTGCGATCCGGGAGCAGGTGGTGAAGACGCTGAGAGGGTCCGGCTTATCGCAGGAGGCCTTTTCCATCTGCACGGCCTTACTGGTAGGCTATGATGAGGAGATCAGCGCCGGTGTCATGCAAAGCTTCTCGCACTCCGGAACCCTGCACATCCTTTCGGTATCGGGCATGCATACAGGGATTCTCTATATGGTGCTGATGCTGCTTTTCAGGCTTGCCGACCCCTATAACCGCTATGCCAAGCTGCGCTGCGCGCTTGTGATGGCCGTGATGCTGCTCTTTGCGGCCATTACCGGCTTTTCGCCCTCCGTTCTGCGGGCAGTGCTCATGCTGGTATTGGTGCTGCTCGGAAAAACGTTCAGGAGGAACGGAAATCCCTATAATACCTTATTGTTCAGCGCGTTCTTATTGCTGCTCTACAATCCCTTCCTGCTGGCGGATGTCGGCTTCCTGCTGAGCTACCTGGCCGTAGGCGGCATTATGTACCTCTATCCGCTCCTCAACAGCCGCTGGAGCCCCGGGAACAGGATCCTGAAATTTGCCTGGGACATCAGCCTGATGTCGGTGGCTGCCACGCTGTTTACGCTACCGGTTACGCTGTATTATTTTCACCAGTTCCCACTGTGGTTCCTGCTTTCCAACCTCATCATCATCCCTTTGAGCACGGTATTGATGGGCGCCGCTTTTCTGCTGCTGCTATGCCAGAAGGTGCTGGTCCTGAAGCAATGCCTGGTGGCGCTCATCAATGGCATTACCGCAGCGATGCTGCAAACCGCGCAGCTCACCGATAATCCGGTGTACGGCTATATGGACAACATTTCCTTTGGCCTGCCCGACGCCGTGTTCTGCAGCTGCTTCATCGTTCTGCTCTTATGGTTCTCGTTTTCCAGGCGGTATCAGGCGCTCGCGGCGGCTTTGGCCTGCGCCATCGCCTGGGCGGGCAGCTCCGCCTGGAGGGTCTACCGGCAGTCTTCCGAAACGGAGCTCGTTGTGTTCAGCGTGAAGCGGAAGGCCGTTTGCCTGCTTCGCTCAGGGCGTGAGGTGTACTTCCGGGCCGATTCTCTGACGGAGGGGGAGTTCCGGAGATGTGTCAAACCCTACCTGCTGCGCTATTCGGGGATCCGCCTGCGGCAGAGCCGGGACGAGGTGTGGCAGGTGGCCCAAACGCGGATCGTGAATGCAGGCAAGTCTTTCCGCCGCTTCAAAGGCTGCGACTACCTGATCGTGAGCCACAACAGCCTTCCGGACCTCGATTCCCTCTCACAAATTAAACCGTTGGTGATTGCGGATTGTTCCAACAGTTATACCTTTGTAAAAAAATTAAAGAGGCAATGCGCCGGGCGCGGCATCTCTTTTTATTCGGTGAAAGAGAAAGGAGCGCTGGTCATTCCATTTTAAAAGAACGGGCATGAATAGCCGCGATCACGGAAACGGCGGCCTTCATGAAGATAAACGGGCGATACCGGGAGCCTTATAAAAACAATACGTACCAGCTATGAAATTACGGATAGGAGATAAAGTAAGATTTTTGAATGAAGTGGGCGAGGGCACGATCGTGAGCTTTAAAGACAAGGAAACGGTGTTTGTGGAAATGCCCGATGGCTTTGAGATCCCTTACCTCACCAAGCACCTCGTGCCCGTGCATACCGAGCTGATCCTGAACCCCGAGGTGGAGAACATGGACATGGCTGTGGAGACGGTGCTGTCGGACTCGATTTATTTCATCATCGAGCCCGATCATGAAATGCCCCTGCTGGTAAGCGATTACAAATTTTATCTGTTCAATTCTTCCTCCTACAATATTAGCTTCACCTACTCGGTAAAGGACGACGCGTACTTCCAGACGCTGAAGCACGGCGAGCTCGGGGCTTACCAGAAGGTGTTTCTGAAGCAGGTAAAACGGAACTTCTTCCAGGAGTACGCCTACCACAAGATCGAATGCCTCTTCTTCAAGAACATGCATTACAAGTCGCAGATCCCCCTGGCGGAGGTCCTCTTCATCAACGACCGCATCATCTCCCAGGCGACACTGGTAAAGCACGCGGAGTTCAGGCACTCGGTGTATGCCTTTATCCTGAAGGAGGACTTCCTGGATAAACAGGTGGTGGAGCAGACGCTGAGTCCGGAAGACCTCACACGGCTCAAGGCGATCAAAGAGTTCAAGCAGCCGGTGAAAGCATCGGTGGCCAAGCAAAAGATCAAGGACCTCACCCGCGAGATCGACCTGCACATCGAGGAGTTGGTAGATTCCTACAAGAACCTGACCAATGCGCAGATCCTGAACATCCAGACCGAGCGTTTCGAGCGCGAGATGGAATACTGCTTAAGCAACGGCATCAAAAAGCTGATCGTGATCCATGGTGTGGGCAACGGGAAGCTCAAGCAGGAGATCCTGTCTATCCTCAAATCCATTGATGGCGTCAGCTACTACGATGCTTCCTATAAGAATTATGGCTTTGGCGCTACGGAAATAACGATCCATTAGCCAAACCTGTTATGATTCAATACCTGGAAGCCAGGTAAGGGAAGAGCTCCCACCAGTTGATGCTGCCTTCTTTTTTACCAAGCCGTACAATGATCAGATTCTTGGTGGGGTTCACATACACGAACTGGCCTAATATGCCCTCCGCCATGAAATCGCCGTTTTTGGTAGGCAGCCACCATTGGTACTTGTAATACCACACGCCGCCCCTGGTGGTATCGGCCACGGTAGATTGCTCTACCCAGCTTTTGGAGACGATCTGTTTCCCATTGACATTTCCCTTATTGAGGTAGAGGCGGCCTATTTTTGCAAAATCTCTTGCCCTGGCATTGATGCAGCAGAATCCCTTTTCCGTGCCGTTCTTTTTATCGAGGCTCCAGCTGGCATCGTATTCCATGCCCAGCGGCTGCCAGAGTTTTTCCTGCAGGTATTGCGAAACCGTTTTTGGTTTTAAGACTGCTTCCAGCAGGAGGCTCAGCAATTGGGTGTTGCCGCTGACGTACTCGAACTGCTTTCCGGGTTCTCCTTTCAAAGAGGCATGCGCCATTTTTTTATGCAGATGCCTGCCGTAATAATAGCTGGCTGCATCACCGAAAGGGTTCACATAGCTTTCATTGAATTTTAAAGCAGAGGTCATCTGCAGGACATGGCGGATCGTGACCTTTTCAAAGCCCTGGGCCTTCATTTCCGGAAGGTAATCCGTGACAGGGTCGTTCTCGGATTTTATGAGGCCGTCATCGATGGCGCAGCCAATGAGAATGGAAACGACCGATTTGGCCATGGAGAAAGACGGCACGATGGATGGCTGCTCATAGCCTTTGAAGTAGCGCTCATAGTTGATCGTATCGTTCCGGATGATGAGAAACGCCACGGTTTTGTTTTTCTCCAGAAAGGCGTCGAAGGTCATTTCCTTTCCTTTTACTGTAATCGTTTTAGGCGCGCGGCCCTCAGGCTTTTTCGCAAACAAAAAGGTGTCGGCAGCATTGCCGATCTTACGGGAAGGGAATTTTTTGTAATCTTTAATGTCGGCGAAATTGTAGATCACATAGCGCCCTACCTGGCAGGATGGCAGCAGACAGGCAATACACACAACCAGCCAAAGAAAACGCCACATGCTATTTGATCACGCCCAGCTCTTTCCCTACTTTTTCAAAAGCTTTCAGCGCCTTGTCGAGGTGCTCCTGTGTGTGGGCTGCAGAGAGCTGCACGCGGATGCGGGCCTGCCCTTTGGCAACCACCGGGTAAAAGAAGCCGATCACATAAATGCCTTCCTCCAATAGTTTATCGGCAAATACCTGCGAGAGCTTGGCATCGTACAGCATTACCGGCACAATGGCCGAATCGCCTTCCTTGAATTCGAGGCCGATCTGCTTCAATCCTTTTTTGAAATAGTTGATGTTGTATTCCAGCTTGTCGCGCAGCTCGGTGGTTTCGCTCAGCATGTCGAACACGGCGATGGATGCGCCCACGATGCTTGGCGCCAGCGAGTTCGAGAAGAGGTAAGGGCGGGAGCGCTGCCTTAAGATCTCGATGATCTCTTTCTTGCCGGTGGTAAAGCCGCCCATGGCGCCACCCAGGGCCTTGCCTAAGGTGCCGGTGATGATGTCCACACGGTCCATCACGTTTTTCAGCTCTACCGTGCCGCGGCCCGTCTTGCCGATGAAGCCACTGGCGTGGCTTTCGTCTACCATTACCAGGGCATTGTATTTATCCGCGAGGTCGCAGATCTTATCCAGCGGCGCCACGAAGCCGTCCATGCTGAATACACCGTCTGTGACGATGATGCGGTAGCGCTGTGCCTGTGCTTTTTTTAGCTGCTCCTCGAGGTCGGCCATGTCGCAGTTCTTATAGCGGTAGCGCTGTGCTTTGCAAAGGCGCACGCCATCGATGATGGAGGCGTGGTTGAGCTCGTCGCTGATGATGGCATCTTCCTCGCCGAAGAGAGGCTCGAATACACCGCCGTTGGCGTCGAAGGCCGCGGCGTATAAAATGGTATCCTCCTGCCCGAGGAAGGAGGCGATCTTTTTCTCAAGGGTTTTGTGAATGTCCTGCGTGCCGCAGATAAAGCGTACCGACGACATGCCATAGCCATGGGAGTCGAGGGCTTTCTTGGCGCCTTCCACCACTTTAGGATGGGAAGACAGGCCCAGGTAGTTGTTGGCGCAGAAGATGATCACCTCCTTGCCGTCCTGTACCTTTACGGAGGCGCCTTGCGGCGTCACGATCACGCGTTCTTTCTTGAATAAGCCGTTGGCTTCGATCTCGTTGAGCTGTGCCTGTAAATGCTGTTGGAATGTGCCGTACATAGTGTGTAGAATATGGCTCCAAATTATAAAAAAATATTCAGGAATCGGGTGTTTTGTAGTAAAAAGCCTACAGCCGGACTATCGGAACATAAGAAAGCCTCCCGTTTCGGAGAGGCTTTGTGCGGATGAAGGGACTCGAACCCCCACGCCGTGAAGCGCCAGATCCTAAGTCTGGTGCGGCTACCAATTACGCCACATCCGCAGCTTTTGGTATTTCAGGGTTACAAATATAGGTATTTTATTGTTACCGGGACAAAAAACATAGCTTTCTTTATGTTTTTGAACCATTTACCGGGGCATCGGGTCACATTCGGGTTGGGGTTTAATTTGTCATAGAGCCCGCCTGGCTGTGAAGGTTCAGGCTGACGGACATGTAGAGTATAAAATTGACCAGGGCGAAGAAAAAATACAGGATGCCGGGCTTCGTCAGGCCTTTCAGTCGCCTAAAGCCCGTGAGCAGCACGGCGCAGTTGACCAGGCCTACAGGAATGGCGAGGATGGCGAGCAGGGTATCCGACAGGATAACATGATTGTCGAGGTACAAAAGAAGGAGCAGGAGGCCCAGGTGGATGCCGGTGAAAACGGCATACCTGAACATAAGGAAGCCTGTCGTGCGGAGTGTATGCTTATCGGAGCTCATGCCTGACGAAGGTACGGCTCTTTTCGGCACAGCAAAAATTCCTGCCGGAAACAAGCTGTTTTTTCAAAGAAAAAAGAGCAGAATGTACATCAAAACAGGAGTTTTTTTGCTTGTTATTCCGGTCTTTTTTTGCTATCTTAATAGGATAAAACGATTCTATGGAATATAGCATCTATCAGCAAAATCAATGGGTACAGCACATCAGGATGCGCCCCGGAATGTATATCGGAAGCGTCCGGAAAGAAGGCCTGACAGAACTGCTCGAACGCCTGTTCGAAGAGCTGCTGCGTTATGCAACGGCAGATCCTGTATTCGATCTTGGCTTTTATCCGGATAAGCGCATTGTGCTGGAAGTGGAGAACATCAGGGCTTCAGCCCTGGGATCTTACCTCTCCTCCCTGGACACAGGCTTTGACATTTCCCAATTGGGAACAAGGTGTGTGATCAGCCTTAGCGAAAAGATCCGGATCACGGCAGGCAGCCTTCAGCTAACGGCGATAGAAGGCAGATATGAAACGACGGCTGTCGGCGCCGCATCCGAAGACAGGGCACGCTTTGATTTTACACTGGATCATTCCATCTTTAAAGAATTAAGGATCTCTTATGACGAGCTGATCCCATTCCTTCAACAATTTGCCTACCTGAATCCCTCCTTGAAACTGATTGTTGCGGATTATGGCGAAGATGGCCTGCAACGCAATCTATTCCATTATCCGCGCGGGATTTTTGAGCAGCTCGAATCAGGCATGCGCTCCGACTACTACCATGCGGGTTTGCTGAGGCTGGAGATAGAGGCGCAGGCAGGCGCGTATCATTATCAGATCGGCATTTTCAACAACTACTGGCTTGATGGCGGACTGACAAAAACCTTTGCGGGCAATATGGAACTGTATTACGGAGGCTCTCTGGAGAAGGGCGTTTACAGTGGCATCTCTGCGGCAACGAAGCGGCTCGCGAAGAAAAAGAACATCACCGTAAGCATGGTAAGGAAGACCATGGAAAAGCATTTCACCTTCCTGGCGGTGATCAAAGGAGAGGGTTTTTCATTTGAGGGATGTACCCGCCGGAAGCTTGGCATGCCTCAGGTGCAGAGCGACGTGCGGGACCTTGTCTGTGAGCACCTTCTGGTGTTTTATGAGCGGGAGCCGGATAAAGCGGAACAGGTGCTGACCCAGTTTACCGTTTATGACGACGACGGGATTCCCACGGTTTTATAGAATCCGGATGCCTCTTTCGCGCAGTCCGGCCAGGCAATTCAAAAGCCTTGAATGCCTTGATATACGATGGTTTCAGCGCCAGCCACAGAGAACAGCCGACTAAAAGCATGCCCTGATTTTTCCCTCTGAAAATTAAGCACTTATCGTTTTGCTACAAAAAATAGCATTGTTTTGCTATAAAAACACACTATCTTTGTGTTGAAGAGATGAACAGAAAAACAGGTTAAAGCTCATCATTGACCCGGATGGGCGTCTATCTTCAATCCTTCGTGCATGAATCATCAACAGGCATTCCTGCCTGTCCATACCAGGGACCACCCGGTCCTTATGACAGAGCGCCCGGCAGGCGATCTGCTTCATAAAAATTCCATTGCCCTCAGGAATGACCGTGGCAATGTATACAGTCACCAAAACCATTGTGCCACTCCCCCGGCACATGGCTTTGGCGCACTGTAGTTCCCTTTTTTGATATTTTTTCCTGCAAAATCCTTTGCCGGGAAAACGTGGCCCAGAACAGAAATTTTCCTATGACGCAACAGCTGATGGCATTCATATTTTATACTCACGGCAGCAGGCAAAGCCTCCTGCAGCAAGGCTTCTGGAGAAAGGTGCTCGGCTTTCCTTAATTCGCTTGTTTCGAGATTTTTAGTTAGCACGATTTTTATAAAACCAAATAATTATCCCCCAATGAAAAAAACAATCACACTTTTAGCATGCATGCTCACGGGCAGCATGCTGCAGGCACAGGCTGTGCCGATGGCCCTGGAAGACTGGAGAACCACCCAGGGCACACAGAATTTCTTTTACAGGAATGTTACCAAAACAGATGCTTCCGGAAACGTGTATGTGGCGGGAGCGACGATGAACAATGGCTTTCCGGATATGCTGGTGGCCAAATACAGCGCCGCCGGAAACCTGCAATGGATCCAACAGTTTGCAGGTGCAGCGCCGAACGGCGTGGATGCCATTGCCGGCATGTATGTCACCAATACCGATGTGTATGTCACCGGAGCGGTGTCTAACAACTCCGTTACACCCGAAACAGATTGCATTACCATGAAGCTTTCGGGGAGCAGCGGCTCTGTGCTTTGGAGCAGCACCTATACCGGCGCGGCCGGCGCGCATGACGCCGGAAAGGACATCACACAGGACGGTTCCGGAAACGTATACGTGTCGGGCGCATCCTATAACGGTAGCGGGAACACGGATTACCTGGTGCTTAAATACAACAGCTCGGGCACACAACAGTGGGCTTCCACCTGGGACTATACCGGCGCCGACGATGGCGCCTACAAAATTGCGCTTAGCGGCACAAACGTCAACGTTACCGGAGCGGTAACCACAACCACACCGGGAACCTATAAGATGTCCACGATCAAGCTGGCGCAGTCTTCCGGCTCCATTACAGCAACCAATACCTCGACGGCGGTGACGACGAGCAGCGTGGAAGCCGTCACAGACATGGCGCTCGACGGATCGGGTAACGTGATCATTGTGGGCAGCCAGTACATTGCCGGGCAGCACGATTTCTATGTGCAGAAGCTCAATGCCTCGACCTTATCCTCTGTCTTCATCTATACCTGGGACGGGGGTTCCTCGCTCGACGATTATGCCAAAGCAATAACAACCGATGCCTCGGGCAACGTCTTTGTGGCGGGCTTCAGCAGCAGCAGCACCCTGGGCAGGGAGCTCACGCTCATCAAGCTCAACAGTAGCGGCACACAGCAATGGACCCAAACCAGCGGCTTCAGCGGCGACGATGAGGCTACGGATCTGGTAACGGATGCGAACGGCGATGTGTATGTGGCGGGCTTTAAAACCAATACGACGAAAGATTATTACACCGCGAAGTACAGTGCCACCGGCACGAAGATCTGGGAAATAGAAATGGATGGAAACGGAGCATTGGACGACAACGCCACCAATATGGCATTGGATAGCTTAACCAATGTGATCGTAACAGGCCAGAGTAAAACAGGTTCGGGAGCGTATGAGTTCATGACGGTGAAATACGTACAGAAGGATGTCATCACGCCAACGGACCTCAAAGGAGAAATCCCTTCACAAAACTTTTTGTATTACAGAAATAGAGGCCAGCTAAAGAATACAAGCGGCGTGGCGATACCCAATACAAAGTTCTATACGGATCAAACTAACCCATCTTTTTATTTTCAAGACAGAAGCCACAGTTTTGTGTTCGCAAAAGTCGATACACTGGCATCTACAGCTGATACTCTGCATCGTATTGATATGGTTTTTAATAATAGTAACGAGTCTAACGTTTATTCAACTGAAGCGCAAGAGAATGGATATCTTAACTATTATCTTTCTGGTTTAGGGAGCATTACTAATGTTAGAGGGAATCAACGTTTAATTACACCTAACCTTTATAATAATATTGATTTGATGTGCAGCAGTAATCAGAATGGCATCAAATATTATTTTATTGTAAAACCCGGTGGTGATATGCGCGATATTCAGTTGGAATTTGATGGGGCTTCGTCATTTAATCTGGATGGAACAACTAACGAGTTAACAATCAGAAGCAGTATAGGAAGTATCACCTATGGCCGTCCAGCGGTCTATCAATTGACGGCAGGAAATGCGACCGTTTCCGTAACGGGTTGGACACCTGACTGGCAAACCAATGGAGCGGGTAATAAGTACAAGTTCAATGATGGCGCTTACACCAGTTCATTGACATTAGTCATTGAGGTAGATCAAGGAAATGCAATGGCTTCTAGTGTTCCTATTGGTGATCTTTGCTGGAGCACTTATTTAGGTGGGAATGGCTATGATGCAGTGTATGGTATTGCCAAAGATAATGCCGGAAATCAATACATTGCAGGTGGAACGATGAGTACGGACTTCCCTACATCAACAAATGCTTTTCAACCAACAATTACGGGAGAAGTTTCGGCTTTTTATTGCAAGTTTGGAACCTTAAATCAAAAATTATATACCACTTACTACGCTGGCTGCGGCGCTGATAAAAAAACAACGTTTTGGGACATCAAATGCAAGAACAGTAGCGAGATTGTGATGGCTGGCTACACTACCTGTAACGGAATATTGCTCCAATCTACCGGGAGTTCTTATTATGATAATAGCTTCAGTGGCCCAGAGGACGGATTTATCGCCTCTTTTAACAATAACGGAATTCTTATATGGGCAAGCTACCTTGGTGGGGGAGCTAATAGCGATGATCGTATTCAGGCCATTGATTTTGATAGCAATGGTAATTTGTATGCGGTTGGTGTTGCAGGTTTCGGTTTTCCATTGCAGACTACACCTAATTATAACCAGTCTTATGCTGGTAGCGGAGATGGGTTTATAACAAAATTCAATACCAATTATGGGATGGTTTGGTCAACTTGTTTCGGCGGAAATGATATAGATGGGATTAGTGCATTAAAGATTGACAATACTAATCGTTTAATGATTTTTGGCTACACCCAAAGTACAAACCTTCCCTGCTATGCAACAGGAAGTGCCTATGCCGACAATAGTCTAGGAGGAGCTGTAGATAATTTCGTCTCCGTATTTTCTTCAAATGCACAACAGCTCTGGACAGCTTATGTGGGCGGTAGTTCTACGGAGGCTTATCCTTTGGAAGGATTGAATAACATTTGCTCTAATGCCAACTCAATCTTTATCGTAGGAAGCACACAAAGCAGTAATTTTCCGGTTTCAAATCCAGGAGGATCAGCTTTTTATGATAATTCGCTCTCCGTCAATTCTTTTCCTACATACGATACCGGCGACGGGTATATTATGGAATTCGATAATACTACTTTCCAACAAAAATGGGGAACATTGGTAAGCGGCAATGGAGCATCGATCTTCCGGTCTTCTGAAATAGATATAGATGGAAATCTATTTGTTTTGGGTTGTACAGGTGATCATACTATGCCTTTTACCAGCGTAAGTGGTGCATACAATGATAATACATTTAATGGCGGTGGTGTGGCTTCCACGCCGAGCGCTTATGAAGATGGTGTGATTCTAAGCTTTAATGCTTCTAGCCGGAAATTAAATTGGTGTACCTTATTCGGTGGCTATAATGACCATCCTTATGGTGATGATATTTATGATATGGTTATCATTGGGAGTGATGTTTATATTGGAGGTATGACTACCGATAAACATATCGCTGCTACAACTAATATTCCATTAGTAGATCAGGGGAATGGAAATTACTTTAAAAATGTCTATGGCGGAAGTTTCCAGGATGCCGTTATTTCCAAATTTTGCGCTGCTAACATTGTAGGAATGAAGGAAATTGCCGGTCAAGATAATTCTGGTGATTTGTTAGTATATCCTAATCCCGCTGAAAACTATATAAACATTGCAGGTAAAAATCTGAAAGGAGATATGACAGTCACCATTTATAATATAAGTGGGCAAACCATTCTCAGTACAAACTATTCAATAAATAGTAAAGAGATTAGCCAGAAAATCGCTAATTTAGCTACAGGGCTCTATATTGTTAAAGTAACAGATACTCAAAACATCTACACTTCAAAATTTATCAAACAATGATGCGAAATAAAGCATTTATTAGTTTAATAGTTTTCTTTTGCACGTCACAAGCGTTGGCTCAAAATTGGGCCAACGCTGGCGTGCCTTTGACGGTTAGCCAAATAAGAACAATTTTTATAGATACACTAAGCAATAAAATGTACACAGCTGGATATATTCCTTATTCATCTGGCGGTAAAAGCACGGCTTTTTGTACGTATAACGGGACTTTATGGAGTGAACAGGATTCGCTGACGAACATAGTGTTTACATTAAACAGGTATCGCAACGAATTATATATGGGAGGAGCATTCATGAATATCAATTCGCAGCCTGCATTCTACCTGGCTAAATATAATGGGACTAACTGGATCAATATTGGTGCATCCGGCGGCTCGATTCTGAATCTTAAAGTTATTGATGATGAATTATATGCAGTAGGAAGTTTTACAAACATAGCAGGAGTTAATGTCAATAATATTGCTAAATTTAATGGATCGACCTGGGTCGGATTTAATTTTCCAAATTCTGACCCAAGCATGTATGTTGCTGATTGCGCAATATATGATGGAGAACTTTATGCTGCTGGAAATTTTAATACAGTAACAGGGCTTAGCGATATATGCGTTCTAAAATCAGGTGGATGGAAAAGAGTTGGAACTTCCGATTCTTTAAGAGGTAGTTTTTGTGAAGTAGCTAAGCTTGAGGTATATAAAAATTACCTATATGTGGCGGGAGCTATATTGAAATCTGAAGGGAATGTAGGGAATGGCATACAAGCGTGGGATGGCCACGCTTGGAGATCTGTAGGAACCGGTATTCAGGGAATTGATAACGATTTTAATACTTTTTCTCAGGTTCAGGATATGATGCAATATAAAGGCAGGCTTTTTGTTTGCGGTATGTTTTATTTTGCAGGGAATGTCCCGGCCCCTTCGATTGGCGTATGGGATGGCATTAAATGGTGTGGAATCGATCGTAATATGGATAAAGTGGTCACGGATATTAATGTATTTAGAGATACTATCTATATAGGGACAAGCGCTTATGTTGAGGGACAATATGTTAATAGCTTTGCAAAATTTATGTCTGGTAATTATGCATATAGTGATACGTGCAGCAAGGATTTTCATATAGGCCTTAAGGAATATGATTTTGAAGACAGGATATATATCTACCCCAACCCCACCGCCTCTCAGCTCAATATCTCCTCCGAACAAAACGATCTTTCCAGCTCAACCATTGAGATCACCAACAACATCGGCCAAATAGTTCTTCAGACCCCCTTCCAGGCAACTATCGATGTGTCTATTCTCCCAGAGGGCTGTTACTTTATTACCATCACTACGCGGGAGAATCAACAATTACGAAGCAGATTTGTAAAATATTGAGGCGTGTTTTCATCATAGTTTTCTGCTTAGGTGTATTATGCATGAAAGCCCAGAACTGGGATTCCATTAAGGGAGGAAAATTTTCTAAAGCAATAGAAACAGTCTTACACGATGAAGTTCATGACGAACTGCTTGTGAGCAGCAAATTTATAAAGGATGTCGGGAGTAAATACATCCGGGGGATTTGCCGGTGGAATGGCCAACGTTGGGACTCCTTATCCGAAGGGATCAATACCCACGATCAGTTGAATCCCTACCCCAACGGGATGGCTCTTACCTGTATCGAATACCAGGGGAAATTATTGGTGGGCGGCATGTTTCAGTCTGTAGGAGGCGTTCAAGCCACATCTCTTGCTTTATGGGATGGGATCCGGTGGGATAGCTTACCCAAAAGAGCCTTCCGCTTCAATGATAGCCCTGTACAGGTATGTGGTTTTGTAAAGAAAGGAAGCTTATTATACATTGCAGGCAATTTTGATACAATAGCCGGTCAGCCTGCCAAAGGATTGGCAACCTGGGACGGGGTGAATTTTAATCCGGTATCAATTCCTTCAACATTAGGTTCTCAAGGCGTTTGGGCTATGGCATTGTTTCAAAATGATCTGTATATTACAGGCGGTCTTTTTGATTTAGGTGGTCATTACGCGCGTGATGTCATTAAAATAAGCGGATCATCCTGGGTCTCTACTACAAGTAGCGGTCTCAATGGAGCATTTTCTACCATATATGATTTAGTGCTTTATAATAATGAATTATACGCATGCGGACATTTTACAAAAGCTGATGGAAATTCAGCTAACCATATTATGAAATGGAATGGAAGTCAATGGGAAGATGTTGGCTTCGGAGATCAACCAACCTTTGTTAGCATTAATAAGATGGTGGTATACAAAAATAAACTTTGGGTATTTGGCGGCTTTGATGAGGCAGCGGGAGGCTTTGCGAGTAATGCCGCTGTTTATGATGGGATAAGCTGGTGTGGTTTAAGTGATACGCTGGATAATAAAATTGGTTCTGCTGTTGTTTACCATGATACAATTTATATAGGCGGTGGCTTTTGGAAAGCAAACTCAGACTCCATAAAGTTCATTGCTCAATTGAAAAACTCCTCTTTATACAATACCTGTGTTAATGTTGGCATTAGAGGGATAGATGAAAAAAATCAGATTAAGATATATCCCAATCCCACCGCCTCTCAGCTCAATATCTCCTCCGAACAAAACGATCTTTCCAGCTCAACCATTGAGATCACCAACAACATCGGTCAAATAGTTCTTCAACTGACCTTCAGCAACTCTATAGATGTATCTACGCTTCCCGAAGGCTGCTATTTCATCACAGTTACCACAAAAGATAACCGGCCCTACCACAGCAAATTTGTGAAGTATTGAGGCATCCTTTTCCATGGTCCATCTTTGTTTTTAAAAACACCTCGCGCGCCGGTTCTCTCCTTTTTTTGGCTTCCCTGAAAAGCGCTGCCGGCCTTGTTTTCGGACGGCCTAAACGGCCCGTCTTTTCCTGATCTCCGAAGGTCGGAAAGCCTTATCTGTAGAGGCGTTCAGCAGGTTCACCCAGTCAGTTTTTTCTCCAAAAAATAGTATAAAATATTGCTGCTGTAAACGAAGCACTTAGCGCTTTGCTATAAAAAGTAGCATATAAATGCTACAAAAATACACTATATTTGTAGTGTAAAAATGAACAACAGAAGCCTCTTAAACGCGATGACAACCATAGTATTTGAACGCTTCTCCGGCCCCCGCCACAGGATTAATCCATCACAGCAGGCCTGAAGCCTGTAACATAATAAGCGACCATGTCGTCCTATGATGGAGCGCCAATGGCCATCCGCTCATCAAACACTCCATTGCCCTCAGGAATGACCGTGGCAATGCAGGCAGTCACCAAAACCACCGTGTCGCTCCCCCGGCACGTGTGGCTTTGGGAGCACTGCGGCTCCTATAGCCTGTTTTCGAATGCAGGGGGAGAAACAGAAGCATGCCGGGCTTTCGGCCACCAATACACTAAATTGAAAAAACCAAACAGACGATGATGAAACACCCAAGCTGGTTCCCTGTGATGTTCTGCCTGATCCCCGGAATCATACTCTTTACAAAAGGCAATGCACAAATTCCTTTCAGGCTTGCAGTCTATCACACGGCAAACCTGGCAGGCGCAGGGGTTCCTTTTACCTGTGCCAGTGGCTTCCAGGGAAGCTATGCCGATAGCCAGGCGATAAGGACCGGTAGCGACAAATCCCTGCGGGAGGATTTTACCATCTTCCCGGCTTCCGCTCAGGGAAATGTAACCCTCAAATACGTTACGCAGCGGCAGGCTGCTTTCCAGATCTACGACGCCAGTGGACGGCTGATGTTCTTCAGGATTCTCGATCAGGGAGAGAATCTGCTGCACCTGAAGACCAGCCTCCCCGAAGGCGTCTATATCTATACCATCAACGACAAAAGCGGTTATGTGCTGAAAACCGCGAAGCTGGTGATCGTTAAATGATGGATAGGTCGGAACGTTCCGCACGCTGGCGGACGTTTTTAAAATGAGCCCGGTGACGCTCCCGGTTTTCCGGGCTCATTTATTTTGAACAGGTTATCATGCTGTACCGGCTCCGCAGCAAAGAGAATTTACAGGAGACCGTATGACACGCGCCTTTGAAAAGAGGCGCGTTTTTTATATGCCGGGAATTCGCATCTTATTATAGGGAGAAAATGATAACATAAAATGAAGCGCCGGAGTACCAGGGATGAGTGCTTTGATTTGTATATTTGGGAAAAGACGCTGCCCTTATGAACCAACCGGATACCATCGACGTGCTTAAACGCATCAAAGCATTTTATGCAAAAACAGCCCCTTCTTTCCTGAAATTACCGGACTCCGTCATCGAGCCGGCTACGGAGGCTGAGCTTGCGGAATTCGAGCAGGAGCTGGGCTTTCCTCTGCCCGATAACTACAGGAAATTGCTGTTGCATAACGATTTTGCCATCCTCTTCAGGGGCAATTACCGCCTGATGAGCTTATCCCAGATCCGCTACCGCTGCGCCATGATGAAGGACCTCGTTGAAAACAAACACTACAACGATGCCGCCGGCAGCGAGAAATACGAGTCTAACTGGTATGGCCGCGAGATCAGGCCCATGCTCTGGAATACCTCCTGGCTGCCCTTTGCGCTCGACAGCGGCGGAAACATGCGCTGCATCGATCCCGATCCGGATGTAGAAGGTATCAGGGGGCAGATCATCGGCTCCGATGTGAGCGAAGGCCCCTATTTACAGGGAAGCATCTCCCTGGGCCATTTCCTTCAAAGGCACCTCACCGCCCTCGAAGAAGGCGACTATGATCTGGTAGACGAAGGCGACGGCGATGTTTTCGTCTACATGCGCTAGCCGAAACAAAAAAACACATCCTGATAATCAATAAGTTATTGTTTTATAGTGTATTTTTTACACTATGGGCCGTTTCTGTATGCAAAAACTGTTACCTTTGTGTAGAAATTACACTAAGGGATGAAAAAACACAGGAAATATGAATACGAGTACGAGCGCCCGGCCCTGGCCACCGATTGCGTGATCTTCGGCTTTGACGGCGGGGAGCTGAAGCTCCTGCTGATCGAGCGGGAGAAAGAGCCTTTTAAGAACAGATGGGCCCTGCCCGGCGGCTTTGTGTTCATGGAGGAAACCACGGAAGCATGTGCCAAGCGCATTCTCCTGGAAAAGACCGGTATCCGGCACATGTTCATCGAGCAGCTTTATACTTTCAGCGAGATCGACCGTGATCCGCGCGAGCGCATTGTGTCTGTTGCCTATTTTGCTTTGGTGAACAAGCACCAGTACGAGCTGGTAGCAGGGCGCGACACTGTAAAAGCGGAATGGTTCGAGCTTTCCAAATTACCGAAGCTGGCTTTCGATCACAGTAAGATTCTGAAAATGGCTATTCAGCGACTGAAAGGAAAAGTATCCTACCAGCCGATCGGCTTCGAATTGCTGGATGAAAAATTCACGCTCACGCAACTGCAAACGCTTTATGAATCGATTTTGGAAAGCAGCATCGATAAGCGCAATTTCAGGAAGAAGATCCTGGGCATGAACCTTCTGAAGCCCCTGGAGGAAAAGGAGCAGAATGTGGCCCGGAAAGCCGCGCAGTTCTTCAGCTTCGACAAAAAGGCCTATAAGGAATTAACCCAAAAAGGATTTCACTTTGAGTTGTAAATACATGGCAAATCACTTCGTCACGACGCGTTTGTGACAGTCAGGAAATGTTGTCATAAAAAATCGAATAACAGAATATCAAACCAAACACAATGAAAACGATAAACCTCTTTGAAAGCAACAGCACTGTAGAGCTGAAAAAATTTGCAGGCGGCGAATGCCATGTGAAATTCCTGGAGTCCTTTTCGGAAGAGGATAAGGTCAGGATCAACACCCGCCTCAATACTTCGGACGATGTGATGAGCCTCTGCCTCGCCGTGGATGCCCTGCGGAACATGTCGGTGTCTTATATCGAAGCTTTCATTCCTTACATTCCGTATGCAAGGCAGGACAGGGTGATGGTTCCCGGGGAGCCCTTATCCATCAAGGTGTTTGCGCAGCTTATCAACAGCCTGAGCCTGGATAAGGTGATCGTGTTTGATGCGCACAGCGATGTGTCGGTGGCCTTGCTGGACAGGTGCAGGAACACACCAAACCACGAGATGGTGAAAAGCCTGTTGAAATCCTTTGACCTGAAAGACTTTGTATTGGTATCGCCTGATCTCGGGGCCTATAAAAAAATCGACAAGCTGGCGCAGAAGCTGGACTATAAAGGCGAGATCGTGACCGGGATCAAGGTGCGCGACCTGTCTACAGGGCAGATCATCAGGAGCGATGTGAATACAGACGATCTCAAAGGCAAAGCCTGCCTGATCGTGGATGACATCTGCGACGGAGGAAGAACCTTCATGGAGCTGGCCGTTGCCCTGAAAGCCAAACATGCCGGGGAGCTGTATTTCATCGCGTCGCACGGGATCTTTAGTCACAATGCCATCGACAGGCTAAAAGAAGCCGGGTTCAAACAGGTGGGAAGCTCTAACTCGATCAGCAGCATTGCAGAAACAGAATTTTATAAATCCTATAATGTATTTTAACATGAACTACTCCAAAGACTGGCTGAAGAAACGATTTGCGGACAACAATCCGGTGGAATTCCTGTTCTTCTGGGGCCATCAGCCTTCCAGGGACGGAAGCATCATCAAGACCTGCATGAGCCAGTGGTGGCCGGCGAACTTTGAGGAGGAGGGCATCGTTTATAAAACGGCGGAGCATTATATGATGGCAGGCAAGGCCCGTTTGTTTGGCGATCAGGAGAACCTGGAAAGAATTCTTTCAAAAGTTTCTCCAAAAGATGCAAAAGATTTGGGAAGGCAGGTTAACAATTTTGATGCGGAGGTGTGGGATCAGCATAAGTATCACATCGTGGTCAAAGCCAATGTGTTGAAGTTTTCTCAAAACCCGGAATTGAAAGCATTTCTGCTGAATACCGGAAGCAAAGTCATTGTAGAAGCTGCACCCCGCGATGTCATCTGGGGAATCGGTCTGGGAGCCGAGAATCCGAAAAGCCAGCACCCGGATACCTGGAGGGGCAGGAACCTATTAGGCTTTGCACTGATGGAAGTAAGAGATGAATTAAGAAAAGAATAAAACATAGCTGTCACTTCGGGCGAAGTCGAGAAGCGACAATTGAAAGAAATACAACAATGAACGATTTGAAACATATCAGTAAATTTTTGAGCCTTGTGCTGAGGCATAAGCCCGAAGAGATCGGGATCAGCATGGACAGCGAAGGCTGGGTAGACGTCAACGAGCTGCTGGAAAAGTGCAGTGCCAGAAAACGTTACATCAACCTGCAGCTTCTGCAGCAGATTGTGAACACGAACGACAAGAAGCGTTTTGCCTTTAACCACGATCACACGAAGATCCGTGCAAGTCAGGGGCACACAGTTGAAGTCGACCTGAAACTGGAGCCTGTAGAACCCCTGGAATACCTTTATCATGGAACAGTGGCTAAGTTTATAGACAATATAAAAACAAGCGGCTTACAGCCTATGGAGCGCATCCATGTCCACCTGAGCAAAGACCTGGAAACAGCCATTAAAGTAGGTAGTCGCAGGGGCAAGCCGGTTATTCTGAAAGTCAAAGCTTCCGAAATGCATAAAGACGGTTATGCCTTCTACGTATCAGCAAATGGCGTTTGGCTTTGTGAAGCGGTACCTGCCAAATACATTGAATTTTAAACCACATGAAAACCATACAGCTCGATTCCTTTCTCTACCTCCTTGAAGGTTTCTTCACACCGCAGGAGTGCGACGATCTCATCCTGTGGAGCGAGCAAAAGGGCTATGAAGAGGCCAAAGTACAGGTATATGGAAAAGAGGTCATGCTGAAGGCCGTGCGCAACAATTCACGCATCACCTTCATCGACCAGGATCTGGCCGACAGGCTATGGGAAAAGTTCAGGCCCTTTGCAGTGGAGCGCTTTGCCAATAGCCGCGTGCTGGGCTTTAACGAGATGTTCCGCTTCTATAAATATGAACCGGGGCAGCGCTTCAAACGTCATATCGACGGGAGCTATGTGCGGAACGAGGAAGAAGCCAGCTACTTCACCTTTATGATTTACCTGAACGATGATTTTGAAGGCGGGCATACAAGCTTCCAGTACCATGATGTGAAGCCGAAGAAAGGAACGGCTCTTGTGTTTTACCATGGCATGAAACACACGGGAGAAGAACTACTTGCCGGAACCAAATACGTCTTAAGAACGGACGTGATGTATAAATTGATCAAAAAATGAACACAAGAACATTAGTTATAGGAGATATTCATGGTGCAGACCTCGCCTTGCAACAGGCCATGGAGCGCGCAAAGGTAACACACAAAGATACCGTGATCTGCCTGGGTGATTATGTCGATGGTTGGAGTGGTTCCTCCGCGGTCATTAGCCGCCTGATCCGTCTGAATGAAACCAACGAGTGTATATTTATCAAAGGCAATCACGATGCCTGGTGCGAGGACTGGCTGGAGAGCGAAGCATCCAATATCACCTGGCTGTATAATGGAGGCGAAGCCACGCTCAGCAGCTATGATCATTTCAGCAGGGAGGACAAGCAGCTGCACTTACGGTTTTTTCAGCGCATGCGCGGCTATTACATTGATGCCAGCAACCGCTTGTTCCTGCATGCCGGATTTTCCTCCATGCACGGGCCGGCGCACGAAACCTATCCCTCTAATTTCAGCTGGGACCGTACGCTCTGGGAAGCGGCGCTGGCGCTGGATCCGGCATTGGAAAAAAGCTCGCCCTACTATCCGAAGCGCCTGAAATTATTTGAGGAGATCTACATCGGCCATACGCCTACGATCAATTACGGCACCGACCAGCCGATGAACAGGGCCAACCTCTGGAACATCGATACGGGTGCAGCCTTCGACGGAAGAGTCACGGTGCTGGATGTGGAGAGTAAGGAGTTCTGGCAGAGCGATCCGGTAAGAACCTTGTATCCTAAGGAAAAAGGACGAAACACAGATTAAAAGTAAAAGTATTTTTTGATTGGGTGGTTTCGAGAGCCTCAACCACCCAATTGTTAACTGAGGCTCTCGAAGTTAACAATAAGATGTCACATTGATTGGTATAGCTACCGGACCAGAATTAGACATAGAAAAACAAACATGAAAACCAATTATAAAAACCTTGCCGAAACCACGCTCCGGATTATTCAAACCGGAAATTATGAAGTGAATGGCAAGACCATAACCATTAAAGAAGAGATCGGGGATTGTGTGTTCGACACCAAAACCTACTCGCCTGAAGCTTTGGATCTGCTCTTGCAGAAAGAACCGGAACAAAACGGGCAGGATGTACAGATTTCTGTGATGCATGGTTCGACCATCGAGGCGATCTTGCATTACCAGGATACGCTTAAAACAGCTGCTCTGAATTTCGCCTCCGCGAAAAATCCGGGCGGCGGGTTTATGGGCGGGGCTATTGCCCAGGAAGAAAGCCTGGCGCGCTCGTCCAGCTTATATGCTTCGCAAACCAAAGACCTGACGCTTTATAATTACAATAAAAAGAACCCAAGTTTTTTGTATTCCGATTATATGATTTACAGCCCGGGAGTTGTATTCTGGATGAATGATGAAGGACGGTTTTTGGAAAATCCTGTGATGGTAGATGTGATTACTTCTCCGGCACCCAATAAAGGAGCGATGTTACAGCATGGTAGAAAACAAGAAATCGCCGACCTGGAAACCGTATTTAAAAAGCGTATGGATAAAGTGTTTGCCCTGGCAAAAAGCAAAGGCGTAGAGCGCCTGATCCTGGGAGCATGGGGCTGTGGAGTCTTTAAAAACGATTATGAGGATGTTGCTGCTTATTTTGCAGAGCTGATCGCTGAGAAGTACAGGTACAGTTTCAAAGAAATCGTTTTTGCCATTTACGATCGTTCCAAAACCAAAAGCAGCCTGGAGATCTTTCAAAGAGTAGTTAATCATAAACCATAAAGACGATGATCATTAAACCACCTTATCCTTTAACAGGGATCGACCAAAAGTTTTCAGTTTTCCTCGCAGGCTCTATCGAAATGGGAGCAGCCGAGCACTGGCAGGAAAGCATCGAACGTGAGCTCCACGGCATGGAAAACACGTGCATCCTCAATCCCCGTCGCGACGACTGGGATTCCAGCTGGAAGCAGGAGATCGGAGATCCGCAGTTCTACGGGCAGGTGAGCTGGGAGCTGAGCGCTATGGAGAGGGCAGACCTGATCGTCTTCTATTTTTCTCCCGCAACCCAGTCGCCGGTAAGCATGCTGGAGCTTGGCCTGTTCGCCCGGAGTGGGAAAATCGTCGTGTGTTGCCCGGAAGGCTTCTGGCGCAAAGGCAATATAGACATCGTTTGTGAAAGATACGGTGTGACACAGGCAGACTCTCTGAAAGACCTGATTCAGATCATCAGAAACAGAGCAAGCAAATAAGGCATATAACGAACGCCAGACTCAATATTACAAACCACAACCTGAACACAGTTTAAAAACAAATCACAATTATGAGAATTAACCCTTTAATGCTGATCGACTTTTATAAAGCAGATCACCGTAGACAGTATCCTGAAGGAACCGAATTAGTGTACTCCAATTTCACACCGCGTAAGTCGCGCCTGGAAGGCAATGAAAACCTTGTGTTTTTCGGCTTGCAGTATTTTATCAAGGAGTACCTGGTGAAGCAATGGAACGAAGGCTTTTTCAATGTGCCGAAGGAAAAGATAGTGGCGGATTACAAACGGCGCATGGATAATGCCTTAGGGAAAGACAGCATTCCGGTGGAGCACATTGCCGAGCTCCACGACCTGGGCTATCTGCCTCTGGTAGTGAAGGGCCTGCCGGAAGGAACCATCGTTAGCCCGAAAATTCCGGTGGTCACGGTTTACAACACCAACCCGAAATTCTTCTGGCTGACCAATTACCTGGAGTCCCTGATGTCGGCTATCTTATGGAAGCCTTCCACCAGCGCCACCACAGCATTCCAGTACCGTAAAACATTCGACGCTTATGCGCGGAATACAGTAGGCGAGTCGAATATTGATTTTGTCTACTGGCAGGGGCACGACTTCAGCTTCCGCGGGATGAGCGGCATCGAAGACGCCTGCATCAGCGCCGCCGGCCACCTGTTATCCTTTTATGGAACAGACACCGTTCCGGCCATCGATTTCCATGAGCTGTACTACAATGCCAGTTCCGACCGGGAGCTGGTAGGCGGCAGCGTTCCGGCCACAGAGCACTCTGTGATGTGCATGGGAACCAGGGACAATGAGATAGGAACCTTTGAGCGCCTCATCGCAGAGCTCTATCCGAAAGGTATTGTGTCTATCGTATCTGATACCTGGGATTTCTGGAAAGTGATCACAGAATTTTTGCCGGAGCTGAAGTCAAAAATCCTGGCCCGTGAGGGAAAAGTGGTGATCCGTCCCGACAGTGGCGACCCGGTGAAGATCATCGTGGGCGACAAGGATGCGGCTCCCGGAAGCCCGGAACACAAAGGCGCCATCGAGTGCATGTGGGAGATCTTCGGCGGAACGCTGACGGACAAAGGCTACAAGCTGCTCGATTCACACATTGGCCTGATCTACGGCGACAGCATCACACTCCAGCGTCAGAAAGCCATCCTGGAAGGCTTGAAGGAGAAAGGCTTTGCCTCGTTCAATGTGGTCCTGGGCATCGGCTCTTATACTTACGAGTATGTGACCCGAGATACCTATGGCTTTGCCATGAAGGCCACTTACGGCGAAGTAAATGGTGAAGGCAGGAACATCTTCAAGGACCCTAAAACCGATGACGGCACCAAAAAATCGGCAAAAGGCTTACTGGCGGTACACCGGGCTAATGGTAAACTGATACTGAAAGACGAATGCAGCTGGGAGGAAGAGAAGCAGGGCTTATTGCAGACCGTTTTCGAAAACGGTAATGTGGTCAACGAACAATCCCTGAGCCAGATCAGGGAACGCATTGCAAAGGAGCTGGAGAAGGAAGCGTTGGAGGTGAATAGCTAACATTAAAGAAATCGGCAACCTGCGTGCTGTCACTTCGAGCGCAGTCGAGAAGGCGTGTGGGGATTTATAAAGAGAGAAAGTATAATCAAGCACAAATGAATACCGCGGGTATACGTAACAAACTAAAAGGCTGCCTCTTCCTGGGTGCTTTGGGCGACGCTATGGGAAGAAACTATGAGGGACGCTACAACAATCACTATGTTGATTTTGGAATGGATGGAACAGTAACGGACGATACACAGCTGACACTTGCAACCTGTGAAGCCATTAGCAATACAGAAGTATCGGCAGAAAAAGTAGCCGCTTCTTTTTTGTTATGGTTTAATGCCGGAAAACTGACAGGTCTTGGTGCCAGCACCCTGAAAGCGATGAGAGAGCTGCGGGTAGGCGGTCATTGGGCATTGGTGGGGAGGTCCGGAGAATACGCAGCAGGAAACGGTGCAGCAATGCGGATTGCCCCGCTTGCTTTTAAAGATAGAGTGAATCGCCAGACGCTTCATGACGTATGTTCGATTACACATAAGAATGATGAGGCGTATGCAGGGGCTTTGGCAATTTATGATGCTGTGCGGAAAGCCCTGACCGGTGAGTGGACGGGAGAAGCCGATTTGATAGATAAGATCATAGAAGATTTGCCGGACATGCTGGTGAAAGACCGCCTTATTGAATTAGCAGGCATGAATCACTTATCGATTCTGGAAGTGGGGCAGAAATTCAGACCGGGAGCTTATGTGGTAGACTCTGTTCCCTTTGCCATTTTCGCAGCTCAAAAAATCAAACGTTCAGAGGTTAAAAGTATTTTTGGTGATCTGATCAGGGTAGGAGGAGATACCGACACGATTTGCTCAATGGCAGGTCAGATCATGGGAACATTGCTGGGTTACGAAGCAATTCCTGCGGATATGGTAAAGACAGCCAATGAACTTTACGTGAAAGAGTTGATCGATAACATTGTAAATAAATGGGAAGTGTAAGATAAAACCAATGAAACCAAATTTCGAACATATTTTCCTTGGGATCGCGATTGGCGACGCTTATGGCGCCGGCCTCGAATTCCAGGACAGGAACTGGATCCGGGCCAATGTGGATTTTAGCAGGTTCATCAATAAGCGCAGCGATATTAACGTTCCGGAGAAATCCGTCTTTACGATCGATTACAAAGAGTGGGATTATACCGACGATACGGAGATGAGCATCGCCGTGGCCAAAGCCCTGATGAGCGGGCAACCTGTTACGGATGCTCTTTTGGTAAAGTATTTTACCGATGAGTACCTGCTGGGGTTCAGGACCAAAGGCTATAAGCGCAATGGCCATGGTTCGATCCGCCTGGTCTATAGCGGGGAGAAAGGCATCGAAGAGATCAGGGATTTCCAGAGAAACAAATCCTATCCCGGCAATGCGCCGCCCATGCGGGCTATCCCGATCGGCTTTGTGAAGGAGGAGCTGATCCACACATACGCCACCCTGAACGCCACGTCTACACATCCACATCCCAAGGCGATTGACGCGAGCATCCTGGTGGCGAGGGCAGCACGCGGACTGTTAGTCGATGGAATAGGGCATGAAGGCCTGATCGCCTATTGTCTGCCATTCATCACCGACCCGGAAACGATCGGCGCGCTGGAAGCTGTTGACAGGCTGCATGGGCCGGACCTGCTGGAAGGTAAAGACTTCGAGCTGCTCTGTGGCCCGCAGCCTTTGCGGAAGAAAGAGTTCATCGAAGGCTTGTACGGCCTGTCTTCCAATGCCATGTATACGGCTGTTGCCGCGCTTTACTTCATCAAGCATTCCCGGTCAGCCTTTGAAGGATTAAAGCACAGCATCCGCTTAGGAGGCGATGTGGATTCTCTGGCCTCCATTGTTACCGGCATCCTGGCCGGGAAATACGGTATCAGCGACCTTCCTGCCTATATGATACAGCATGTGGAAGGCGTTCCGTATCTGAAGGAGGTCGCCAAAGCATTTGAATTGTATGTAGAAAAGAAACAATGAAAACGATCACCTTATACAGGCCTGTAGGCCAGCCTGAGCTGGACCTGATCATTAGTTCGGGCTAATAATAAGATGATCACCTCATTTAAAATAGACAACCATTTAAAAACCAGAAATTATGTTTGGAATTAATTACATCAAATTTGATTCGATGACACACGTCATTCATTTCAAAAACGGAGAAGTTAAAAAAGAGGGTCGGGGGCTTTCATTCTTTTACTTTGAGCCTACGAGCTCTATTGCGGCCATCCCTATGGGAAGTAATGATTTGCCTTTTATCTTCATGGAAACCACCAACGATTACCAGAACATTTCCATACAGGGCCAGGTCACTTACAAAATTGCCGATCCGCGCCAGCTGGCAGAGCTTTTGGACTTCACCCTGAACGCCGATGGGACCTATAAGAAAAACGATTCCGAAAAGCTGAACCAGCGTATCATTAACGAGGCGCAGACATCTACTTCTGCGTTTATCCATAAGCTTAGCTTGAAAGAGGCCATTCGTTCTGCCACCCAGATTGAAGAAAAGATCACGGAAGGATTGAAATCATCGCATGCCATTTCTATACTGGGCATCGAGATCCTGAGCGTGAGTGTCCTGGCCATCAAAGCGTCCCCTGAGATGGCCCGCGCTCTTGAAACGGAGACACGCGAGAGGCTTCAACAGGATGCCGACCAGGCTATTTACGAAAGGCGCAACTTCGCGGTGGAGCAGGAGCGGAAGATCAAAGAAACAGAGCTGAATACGGAAATTGCTGTGGAGGAAAAGAAAAAGCAGATCGACGAAAAGAAAATGGAAACGGAGATCCAGCATGCCGAGAACGACCGGAAATTGAGAGAGATGAAGGTACAGGCGGATATATCGGTGGAAAATCAGCGGAAATTGCTCATCGATCAGAAAACGGTAAATGAACGGAAAGAAGCCGAAACACAGGGATATGTCATAGAAACAACCTTAAAGCCGTATAGAGACATCGACTGGAAGACGCTGACGGCTCTTGCCAACAATGCGGACCCTAAGTTCAATATTGCCCTGGCATTCAGGCAGCTTGCCGAGAATGCCGATAAGATCGGGAACCTGAACATCAGTCCCGACCTGTTGAATTCACTGTTAGTGGCAAAGAAATAATGACTGCGGAGTACGCCATCATCGTCAAAAGCAAAACGCGTCTGGAGGCTCTGATCGAGCGATTCAATACGCGGGCGCAGGCGCAGTTTTACGTAGAACGCTCCGGTAGCGATTGGAGCGACTATGAGCGGGAGCATGCTGTTTTTCACGAATCGCTGGCAGCCGTACAGAAGCAGCTTTCTACAACCATTAAGAATAAGATCGTTGACCGGAGCTTTTTACCATCCTTCATCTTCAGCAAGGATCATGTTGTGGTCGTGGTCGGGCAGGACGGGCTGGTGGCCAATACGGCGAAGTATGTACAGGAGATCCCGATGATTGCCGTGAATCCGGATGTGGAGCGCTATGACGGTATTTTGCTTCCTTTCAATCCCGGGAATTTTATGACGGGTGTGAAGCAGGTGATGAGAAACGGGTTCGACTCCAAAGCCTGTACCCTGGCGGAAGCCCGGATGAATGACGGGCAAAGGCTTCTGGCCTTTAACGATCTGTTCATCGGTCCCGGCTCCCATATTTCGGCACGTTATAACATGAGCTATGCAAACAAAACGGAAGAACAATCCTCATCGGGGATTATTGTTTCCACCAGGTCGGGATCGTCCGGCTGGCTGAGCTCTGTGTTTAATATGGCCAATGGCATGAACCGTTTTTCGGGGGGCAGGAGCAGCGCTTTGAATGCAGGGCATCTGAAAGACGATCAGCTTATGTTTGTGGTCAGAGAGCCCTTTTTAAGCAAGCGCTCGCAGGCAGGGATGGTGGCAGGCTTCCTGGATCATCAGCAGGAACTGACGGTAGAATCGCTGATGCCCGATAGAGGCGTGATCTTTTCGGATGGGATCGAGAGCGATTTTATGAATTTTAATTCGGGGGCGGTTGTGACAGTAGGCGTCGCGAAAGAAAAAGCAACACTGGTTTTGAAAAATTGAGAACATGGAATTGAACATAGAATATATAAAAGGAGATGCTACAAAACCTGTTACGCCAGGCAATAAGATCATTGTACATATTTGCAACGATGTAGGTGGTTGGGGGAAAGGGTTTGTTTTAGCCATTTCCAAACGTTGGCCGGAACCCGAAAAGTCATACCGGGAATGGTTCAGGAGTAAAATCAACTTTGCTTTAGGCGAAATGCAGTTGATTAATGTAGAGGGTGAAATTTGGGTGGCTAATCTGATTGGTCAACACAAGCTTAATAAAGATGAAGACGGGAATGCGCCCATCCGCTATGCGGCGGTAGAGCATGGGTTGGAAAAAGTAGCGAAATTTGCTAAGGAGATTCATGCATCCGTGCACATGCCCCGCATCGGCTGCGGGCTTGCAGGAGGAACCTGGGACAGAATAGAGCCTCTGATCACAAAAACGTTGATTGCAGAAAATGTGCCCGTAACAGTCTATGATTTTTAATTTAGAAAAAGAATGCATGAATACCGAACTCGATAAATGCAAAGGCGCCCTTTTGGGCCTCGCGGTGGGCGACGCCCTCGGTACCACGCTTGAATTTAAGCGGCCCGGCACTTTCGATCTCATTACCGATATGGTAGGCGGCGGTGTTTTCAACCTGCAGGCCGGCAAGTGGACCGACGATACCTCAATGGCGCTCTGCCTGGCGGATAGCCTGATAGAGAAAGAAGGCTTCGATGCTTTTGATCAATTGGATAAATATGTCAGGTGGATGAAGCAGGGCTACAATAGCAGCACCGGTCGTTGCTTCGATATCGGCAACGCTACCAGGCAGGCCTTGTACCTGTACGAAAAAACAGGACAGCCGTATTGCGGCGATCACAGCAGGGACTCGGCAGGCAATGGCTCCATCATGCGCCTGGCGCCTGTACCCATTGTCTATTACAAGGATCCGGAAAAACTCGCGAAGTACGCCTCGCTCAGCTCGCAAACCACGCATGCGGCGCCACAAAGTGTGGATGCCTGCATATATATATGGCCACCTTGATAGCCGGCGCGATCAGGGGCGCTTCTAAAGAAGAGCTCCTGGGAAAATCATTTGCCCTGTTGGATAATTTCTGGGAACAACATCCACTGGACAGCACGATCAGGGAAGTTGCCGAAGGGTCTTTTAAGATCAAACGGCCACCGGAGATCTGTGCATCCGGCTATGTGGTACAAACCCTGGAAGCCGCGCTGTGGGCCTTTTACCATACGGATGATTTTGAGAGCGGCGCCCTGAAAGCGGTGAACCTGGGCAACGATGCGGATACCGTCGGCGCAGTCTACGGTCAGATTGCCGGCGCTTACTATGGGATGAGCGGCATCCCGGAAGAATGGTTGAAGCGCCTCTACAAAAACCTGGAGATTGAAATCGCTGTGGAATGCTTGTTTGAATTGGAAGTTAAATGAGTACCGTCATTGCGAGCGCAACGAAGTGTAGCGAAGCAATCTCATCATCCGGGATTGCTTTTCACACTACAGGCGTAATCGCAACGAGGCCTCAAAATGATAGTAAATGAAACATAGAATTTATACCTTCATTATTTTACTCATCGGTATCAATGGCTTCTGTCAAACCGATACCAGCATCATACACAGAAACCTTCAGCTGGAAGCCGTATCTATCCAGGTAATTCGCGCCGAACGGACCTGGCCTGTGACGGAAGCCTTTCTGAATACCGGCCGGATAGAGCATAATTACACCGGGCAGGAAATGCCGGTCATGCTGGCCCGCACACCTTCCGTCAACTGGTACTCCGATGGCGGGAATTACACAGGCTACATGTACATGCGCCTGCGGGGCATCGACCAGACGCGCATCAACTTCACCCTGAATGGCGTTCCGCTGAACGAGCCGGAAGACCAGGGCGCTTACTTTTCCAACTACCCCGATTTTCTGAACAGCATCCGCTCTATCCAGGTGCAGCGGGGCGTCGGTATCAGCACCAATGGCACAGCTTCCTTTGCCGGTTCCGTCAATATGGAATCGCCCTCCGTTTATGATTCGGCTTATGTGGAGCTGAGCAGCAGCTATGGCTCCTACAACACCTATCGTTTGAGCCCGGAGTTCCATACGGGCCTCCTGAAGAACAACTGGTCTTTTTACGGGCGCTATTCCAATACAGGATCAGATGGCTTCCGTGAACATTCCGGAACCAAAGGCCAATCCTTCTTTTTCAGCGGGGGCTATAGCGGAAGAACATCGTTCCGGTTTACCACCTTTACCGGCATGTCCAAAAACCAGATGGCCTACCTGGCGATCCCGGATTCTGTGTTAAAACAGGAATACAGGGCCAACAGCTTAACGAAGGATGAAAAGGATGAATTCCGCCAGAGCCTGGTCATGGGCCAGATTACGCACGCCTTAAGCGATCATGTCAGCCTGAACGCAACGGCTTATTATACCTATCTGCAGGGAGGCTACAGCATTTTATTTGCGCCCGATCTCTACCAGTATTCCGTGAAGTCCGATCTTTACGGGCTTAACCTCTGTTACCAGCTCAGGAAGCAAGCATGGAACATCAGCGCGGGCATTAACGCCAATAACTATGTGCGTTACCACAGCTCCGCGCTTCTTCCTTATGAGGACGCCCTGCTTTATAAAAATGCCGGCTATAAAAGCGAAGCATCGGCTTTTTTGAAAGTGGCTTATACCTTTCGGCGCTTTGTCTTGTTTGGAGATGCTCAATACCGTGTGGCCCAGTTCCGCTACCAGCCCGATAAGCCCACAGGCCTTGCCAACAGCTCTGTGAGCTGGGCCTTCTTCAACCCGAAAGCCGGGATCTCCTACAGGTTCCGGGGGAATCACCTCGTGTATGTGTCGGTCGGACAAACCGGAAGAGAGCCGACGCGTAACGACCTGTTTGCAGGTTATGACAACATGGATTCCACCAACCTCGCAGAGATCGGGAACTTCAACCGTGTGAAGCCCGAGTCCGTCACCGATGTCGAGCTGGGCCTCAAGCTCTGGTTCACGCACTATAAGATCGATCTGAATGTGTATGACATGGAGTTTAAGAATGAGATCGCGGCTATCGGCCAGCTCAGTTACATCGGCCTGCCCCTGAGAAAGAATGTGGCATCGAGCTATCGCCGGGGCATCGAGCTCAATATGAGCCTGGAACCCTTGCCCGGATTGGTGTTTGGCACACAGGCCAACCTGAGCACCAACCGGATCAGAAGCTATACCACCGACTACGATTCGCTGACCTATAGCAACGTGCAGCCCTTGCTCACACCGCCGCTCATCCTTAATCAGACTGTGGAGTACCGCTTCACACGCTGGCTGACAGCCGGGCTCAATGCGCGCTACCTGAGCAGCTCCTTTTTGGATAACACCGGAAACACCGCGTACAAAGTGCCGGAATCCCTGATCTGCGACGCCTCCTTGAACATTACCTTTTTACAGCAGCACAGCATCAGCCTCATGGCTAATAATATTTTTGATCAGCGTTATTACACCTCGGGCTATGTGCAGGCAGGACAGGCGTATTATTTCGCCATGGCCACCCGGAACTATGCCGCTACACTCAGGCTTCGCTTTTAATGTCACTCACCGAGATCATAGCTGTTATATTCAGCCTGGCCTGTATCTGGCTGGCGGTGAAAAAGCATCCGCTCAACTGGCCTGTAGGCCTGGTGGGCGTTGCAGCCTACATGCTCCTGTTCTGGCAGGTGAAGCTCTACGCCGACATGCTTCTGCAGCTGGTATTCATCGCGCAGGGGATCTACGGCTGGTACAACTGGCGGAAGCGTAAAGACGATGAAACCGGGGTACAGGTGAGCTATCTGGATAACAGGCAGCGCTTGCTCTATGCCGCTTTGATCCTCCTGGTCACGTCTGCCTGGTCCTCCGTCTTAGTGCGTTATACCGACGCTTCCACCCCCTACGTGGATGCCTTTGTGGCAACCCTCAGCCTGGTGGCCAACTGGCTGATGGCACAAAAGAAAAGCGATAACTGGATCTTATGGATCCTGGCCGATGCCATCTATGTAGGATTGTTCTGGTACAAAGAATTGTACCTTTCCAGCGGCATTTATGTGATCTTTTTAATTCTGGCAAGTAAAGGGCTAAACGATTGGAACCAAAAAAGCGATACAAAAAAGGCTTCGTCCTAGGAAAATTCCTGCCGCCACACGCCGGGCATCTTCACCTGGTACGCTCGGCCATGGCCCAAACGGAGGAGCTAACGGTCCTCGTCTGTACGATCCGGAAAGAGCCTATTCCCGGGCACCTGCGCTACCGGTGGATGTGCGACCTCTTCCCCGGCGCGAAGGTGGTGCATGTGACGGACGAAGTACCGTCCTACCCGCACGAGCATCCTGATTTTGAGGAGATCTGGACGGCTTTGCTGAAACGAGAGGTGCCGGGGACGGAGGTCTTTTTTTCGTCTGAGGACTACGGCGAGGACGTGGCGCGCTGGCTTAACATCAGGCATGTACCCGTTGACAAAGAGCGTATCGCCGTTCCGGTGTCAGGCACTGCTATCCGCCACGAAGCCTTGACCTACTGGGAATTTATCCCGGAGATCGTCAGGCCCTATTTTGTGAAGCGGATCGTATTAACAGGACCTGAATCCACCGGAAAGACCACCATGGCGCAGCAGCTGGCCGACTATTTTCATACCACCTGGGTAAGGGAATACGGGAGGGATTATTTTGTGGAGAACGGGGGCATCCGCGAGCCGGCCGATCTCATCAGGATCGCCGAAGGGCAGATCAGGCTGGAGGAGGAAGCCCTTCCCAAAGCGAACAAATGGCTGTTCTGCGATACCGATCTCATCGTGACACAAATATGGAGCGAGATTTATCTGAAGCACTGCCCGCAGGAGGTGATCGACCTCAGTCATACGCGCCGCTACGATCTGCACCTGCTCATGGACATCGACATCCCCTGGGAGGACGATGGCACACGCGAATTCCCGCAGCTTCGCGAATGGCATTTCAAGCGCCTGAAAGAAGAGCTCGACCAGAGAAAGCTGCCCTATGTGATGATCTCAGGGAATTATGAGGAACGTTTGAAAGCCTGCATTCAGGCGGTGAATCAATGCTTGTTTTAAAGAGGCATATTGCGCGGGTATTATGATCAAAAGCAGATTCTTTTTCAATTTAGTTGAGCAGATCGGCAGTCCCCGACGCATTCAGCTCAGCATGATGCGTCCCGGATTATACGGTGCCAGGGCCTATCGCTCGATATAATACATCTTCCCATCCTTCCACACCTGGAAATAGAGCTTGTAAGGATAGACGTTTTCATAAGAGTCATTGCTAAGGAATTTATTCGTGAAGAGGTCATAAATCTTATAATCGGTCTTGTCCTGCACCAGGAATACATCAGACGCATGCTGGATGTTGAAGAAAGAATAGGGAAGGATCAGCTGATCTTCTTTTTTCAGGCCGTATTTTCCCCGGTAGCTCACAATGGAGTAGAGCTCTTCCACGCTTGCCACCACTTCGGTCGAATCGTCCTCCTCATCCGAGCCGTCGTACTCCAGGCCCTCTTTGGTAATGCTGACGCCCAGGCGCTCCAGGCGTTTTTTCTCGCCGCTCAGCACATCGTAAAGCATGAACTTTTTCCCCTGCTGGTAGGAAAAATAACGCTCGTTGATCACCTTGACTTTCGCGGCCCTGGACACCAGCAGCTTACCCGAATAGTCGGAGACGTTCTTCGTCTTGGCCGTTTTGGAGACCACATAGCGCTTGGTAGCGCGGGTGTAGCGCCCGCTGATCCGGGCCGCCTTTGAGCCGTTCTTTTTCAGCAGCACGGTCGCTTCTTTTTCTTTCACGATGAGGTCCTGGGAGGGCGTGACGAGGTAAGGCTCCTTCCCGAAGCGGTACACAGCCTTGTCCGAAAGGTCGTACACCGTCCGTTCCTGCCCGCTCTCGAGCAGGTAGTTGTTTCCGAGCGGCACGTACCTGATCGCCTGTTTGCTCTGGTAGATGGTATCACCCTTCGACGAGAAGATATAATGGCCGGAGCTGTTGGAGATGAGGTAATGCCCCTCGTTGATCTTTTCAGTGGCATCACCGTTATGGCTGAATAAGACCCTCCGGTTTTTATAGACCGTGGTGATCCCCTCTTTTTTCAGGACATAGCCGCTGTCCTCCAGGAGGCTGATGACGCCTTCGCTGATAAGAAGAGTGTCCAGCCGGTGATCGGTCATCGCCATGCGCAGGCTGTCGGCCCTGATGAGCAGGTAAGGGCCTTTGAAGCTGAGGAGCTGCGCAATCTCCTTGGAGTAGCTGTTGCTCTCCGGATAATAGACGCGGTAGCTGCTGCTTCTCACCCCCGCCAGGTAGCTGCTGCGGCCGATAGGGGCCAGGCTCTCGTATTCCGGGTTCAGCAGGTACGTCCCCGTGTCGGAGAGCAGGCCGTATTTCCCGGACACCCGGCAGATCACCGGGTTCAGCTGCCCGGTGTTTACCCACTCGAAAGGCGTATGTATGCTGATGTGCTTGCTGCGGTAGGAGGAATGCAGGATGTGCTCCGTGGCCCCGGTGATGGACACAAATAAGCGGGGATCGATGAGGCTTTCATAATCTTTCAGGCTGGCCGGGTGCACATTGCCCGAAGCGCTCAGCTGGGTGATAAACTTAGAAAGCCCGATCTGTCCGTAAGCGCCCACTTTCACACGTCCTCCTTCTGTAATCACCGCTTTGCCGCTGTACGCAGGAAAGCCGGTGTTCACCACCGCCGGGATAAAATTGCTCAGGCACTTTCCGACGCCTGGCTCTGTGTAGCAAAGGGGAGATACTACCATGTTGGTATGCTCCGGATTATCGGCGCTGTAGGAATACGCATGGGTATCGATCCAGCTGAATTTCGATTTACGGTTCCAGGCGATGGAGATGGGCGACACATTTTTTCTCACATGAAAGTCGATGCCCTGCCAGCTCAGGTCGACGCTGACCGGGAAATCCAGGAGCCTGCATGCATTCGGATTGTTGCCCCCATGAGCCAGCGGGGCGTGGCGCCAGTTTCCGCTGGTGTAGTCAAAAACGCCCCATTTCCCCGAAGCATAGTCATAGATGTCCTCCACATCATACAAATGGGTGCTTTCCAGGAAGCGCCTGTACTCCTTGTGCCGTTTTACCTTGTAGCTTGGGATCTCATACTCGTAGCTTTCCCACACGCCCTTCCTGACAGAGCCCACGTATACCTTTCCGTTTTTATAGCCCTTGGCGGTGGTGTGATTCACTTCCGCGTCATATACATCCAGCATCACCGGCGTGTCGTTAACATACACGTCGCTGGTGGCGGTCTGCTTCGCGACAATATAAGGAGCGTCTATCTCAAACTCCCTGTATTTGTAGGGGCTGATCTCCCTGCGCGTCCGGTAGTTGTATAGCCCGAAGTAAACACCGTCCTTGCTCAGGTACAGGTAGCTCGTATCGCAAAAGGTAATGTTCCGGTATTCGAAGGGAAGCACGATGGAATCGCCTTTGGTCACGAGCCCGAGCCTGGAGCCGCGCCTGGCGATGTAAACATGTTCTGCCTGGTTCAGCACATCCGTATACTGCGACGACAATTGCACCTCTCCGTTTTCGAGGATCACGCCCACGCCGCTGTCCTGCAGCACGCGGAAATAAGGCGGTGCGATGGACGATTCCGGCAGGATGGTGCGGTAGCGGAAATCCGTGAGCACCTTTCCGTTCCGGTACAGCGCGCAGCGGCTACCGCGCCCGAGCACGCAATAGCCCGATTCACGGTAGGAGTCGTCGAACGAAAAAGGATGGAGCTCTTCCCCATCGATCTCCGCCACAAGGCTGTTGTCGCTGATCCTGAAAATGCTTTGCTGCCTGCCGCGCACCCGCTTGTAATAACGGTCGTAGAACACGATGCTGTCCGTAGGCTCCGCTGCGAGCGCTTTCCCGGTGTGGTAGGAATAATATATGGTTCCCTGCGCATTCTGCGCCGCCATGATGTCGGGCCGTTCCTGGTAAATATGATCGTAGGCTACAGGAATTGAAAAAGCGCCCTGCCAGCCCAGCTTCCCACGATCGATCAGCAAAGCGCCGTCATAGTACAGCCCTGCCTTGTCGTACAGCGCAGGTATGGCGAGCTCACGCCATCCGTTGCCGGTCACCAGGCCTTGTTTGCCGCCTTTGTAGAGCAGCGCGGAAAAGCCTGCGATCCGGATACTGTCATAATACATCGTTTTGGAGTCCTCTTTTTCCGGGAAGACGCTCCAGCCTTCAGGGCTTTTCAAAAATACAAAGCGCCCGAACTCTTTCAGCTCCGAAAGCTGTTGCCCTTGTACCCCGAACTGTTCATCGATCAGGGTGTAAAGATGATCTGCTCCTCTCACCGCAAAATGCCGGTCCTTCACATGGAAGATCGTATCGCCGGTCGGAGAGTTTCCGAGCCAATACATTGTGGAGTCGCCGATGCCGTAGATGCCGTCTTTCACGCGGATAAACAGGGAGCGGTCCGGAACCGCATCGCCCTGCATATCCGTCAGGACCTGCCCAACCGTAGGAAGCGCCGAACAGCAGATCAGCAGGCATATCAGCAGGAGCCGGGGCATCAGATGGTGCTTAAGATCCGGTCGATGGATCTGGCATCTGTTGCCTTCACGCCGGTATGTTTGAGCACAAAGGTATACTTGCCCGGTTTCTCTTCCGGAAATACAGGAGCCTCTTTTGCAAAGCGGGCAGAGGAAAAGGTGCAGATCTCCATGTCGGGAAGAATAGCGATCAGCTTATTCAGATCCTTTTTCGAGTAGCGGAATTTGTCCCGGTCATGCACCGTGTATTTGATCACCGCCAGGCCATTGCCCGTCACGAGGTACACATTGATCGGGTAGTTGTTCAGGCTGTCGGCTCCGAAATTAAAGCTCGCATATACCGGGATCATGTCCGGCTGATGGTATTGCCGGTCGTAATTATAGAGGCCCAGATTTTTGATGGATAAGGTCCTCAGAAAAGAGGCCTCGGCGATGGCCTGCTTTTTCTCCTGGTACACGGCTTCCATGCGTTTGTTGAACTCGCCGAGCTCTCTGGCAAACTCCTCGTTCTGCTCGTCGAGCACCGCACCCCTGAACACCGGGCGGGCCGTGGTTCTCACGGTAGTGTCCTTATTCTGGAGCACGATCTCATAGTCGCCCCGCTTATCGCCGTTTGGCAGGATGCTCACAAAATCCCAGTTGCGGTTATAAGCGCCCTTGTTCTGCGCAGGATCGTTCTTTTTGTTACTGCCCGAATATTCCCACACAATGCCCAGCAGGCTTTTCAGGTCGGAGGTATAGGCACGGCTCAGGTTCAGATCGAAGTACTTTCCGTTGGCGGAGTACTCCACCGGCTTCACCGGCTTCACGGCATGTTTAAGCTGTTCCTGCGCGGCTTGCAGGCGCCTCGTTCTTCATGGCCGATGATCTTCCCAGGTAGCCCCAGTCGTCGCCATTGCGGGTCGAGTAATAGGAGTTGAAGCCATCGCCCGGATCCGGGCTTGCCAGCGAAACCGAGATGGATTTATCTTTCGCGATAAAAAGCGCTTCGTCACCCCGGAAGGCATTGATCCGGAACATGCCCGCCGATTCGAAATCGGAAACATGCCCCGCCGAATCATAGGTCATGTTGATCTGTGAGCTGATGATGCTGCCCGGCGAAAGAAGCTCTTCAAACACCAGATCCACCTTGCCTTTCACCGTGTTGCCCTCCTTATCTACAAAACAGTTGACCGGTATGGCAATCTGTGTGCCGCTGGGAAGCTTAATGTCCTGTGCCTCCCTGTTGGAGAACGAAAAGCGCTTCTCCTCTTTGGCGAAGCTGTAGGTAAAATCGCGTTGAGGCTGCAAGTCTGCTGCTTCCTGGGCTTGACCCTGGCCGGAAGCTGCGCTGTCTGTGGCAGCCGTTTGTTTGGGCGCATCGGAGCAGGCGCAGAAGAAAAGTGCGGCAAGCCCGATGCTGCATGCTTTCGTGTAAAATGGTATCATGATGCTATGATTAAAGGTTAGTGGGACGAGAGGCACAATGCTGATACAAATAACGGTTAAAAAGCAATTGGTTACGGCCCAATTAACGTTTTTTCAACGATAGGCCGGAATTAAAGAAAAAAGAATCACTATTTATGAGTATGGAACAAAACTACCGCTCGGGAATAAGTAGAACCAGATGGTGGGTAAATATTTATAGTATAAAGTTTTGGGCGTCCGGGCGGGCTTTCCGTTCCAATCTCCCACGACGCGTCGTGGGAGGATTTCCACTTCAATCCCTGACGCAAGCCTCGCTTATAAAAGCGCAAAATTGAAAACAAGAGGTGTCCGGCGCCAGGGATGCAAAGGGTTTAGTTCTTTTGTTCGCTTTTTCAGCGAACAAAAAACCGTAGCGAAGCGGAGCCCGTCGCAGCCCGCCCGGGCGCCCAAAATAAGAATTACTTTTCAAGGCTCTATTCATCAATTACCAATTCAATAATTTGCAGGCGCTGTAAAATTTTTCAACCGGCATTTTGATTTGAATTTTAATTTAGTACTTTCATCACAATCAAACTTATTTTTTGAAGCTCATTAAATCCATACAGCTGTTTTTCCAGGAAGGAAATTCCGATAAGGTTTACGAGATTGAATTATTGGAAAGCGGTGCGGACGCCTACGTGGTGAACTTCCGCTACGGCCGTAGGGGCGGCACGCTCAAGGACGGCACCAAAACGGTGTTCCCGGTGCCTTTGGCGGAAGCCGAAAAGCTATTTGCGGAGCTCGAAAACGAAAAGCGAAAAAAAGGCTATGCTGCTGAAGGCGAAAATGCCAATTTCATCCCGGAGCTCAAGCCATTAAAGCCGGAGAAATCAGGCAGTGCCCGCCATAAAACGATTGTCAAATTGCTGAAGGCCGCACTCAACGACGATGAGCATGAAAGCTGGCCGGTATCGCGAATCATCTGGAGAGCCGGTGAGCTCGGTATTCCGGAGGCCGTCACGCCGATCCTGAAACTTGCGGATAAGAAGGACCCTCTGCAGCTGTATTCCTGCATTTGGGCCCTGAGCCGCATCGGTGATGCAGCGGCCGTTCTTTTTCTGAACGAGCTGCTCCAGGAAAAACATCCTGCTTATATTCTCAACCTGGCGAAAGCCGCTTTGCTCAATATCAGCGATGAGCTGACCCAAACCGCCGCGCTGAAAAAATCAGAGCAGGTTTTGCCGGAAAGCTTCCGGTCAGCCCACGAATCCAACATCAGCAGCGTGAATGCCATGGGCAGGAACCTGTCGATCGATCCGGAGAGTGATGCCAACGCTTTTTTTATCAAGCTGTCAAAGCTCTCTTCCTCAGGAAATGTGCTCATTTCCGAAGAGCTTCGTCAGGCCATCGCCAGGACCGAATCCTTTTTAAACGCCTATGCTCTTGAGCTCTGCACCAAAACAGGTTCGGCAGATCTGCTCATTCCTTTTTACCTGATCTCTACCAAAGACGAGCTTGTGCGCTCGGCTCTGCTCCCGGCGCTCCGCCAGGTGCCGGTGAAGGCAGGCCATTTCAAATATGTGCGGCAGATCTTCAAGATCAGCGAAATGCTCGGCGACACCGAGGTATATGGCATCCTTTCCAAAGTGATCTGGAAAGCGCCTTTCACGTTTACAGGCACCTACGCCTACGCCGATCGCAACTGGGTAAACGCAACGGAAGAGCTGAAGAAGGAAAACAGCAGGCTGGCCTTTTCCAAAAAAACCAAGGAATACTTTTCGCGCCGCATCCTGCGTACCCTGCGTAAGCTGGGAAGCGACCAATCGGAACTCTATACCAGATACGCCACGGAGATCCTGCTCGGCTTTGACGATGAGCTCGACCAGCCGAAAGTGGAGAAAACCACCAATACCTTTTACGACTACAACAGCAGCACACGAAACTATACCGTTACCACCAAAACAACCTGGTACGACACCTATTCGGACTATGGCGCCCTGTACTATATCCTGTATGCCAACAGCCCGCGCTATACCGTAAAGAAGAAGCAAACACGCTGGGAGTGCGTTCCGCCCTACGAGCCCGGGAAGCCTTTCGAGCCTTTGCGCGAGGAAGCCTTCGCCACCCTGTGGAACAAAGCGCCCGAAGATATCATCCGCCTGCTGACACAGAGCCGGTGCGAGCGCGTGACGGATTTTGCCCTCTTCGTGTTCAGGAACAACGCAGCATTTAAAGAGCAGATCAACGACGAGCACTTATTTGCTTTTATCAGGAACCGCTCCATCCGTGTGCAGCAGCTGGGCTTCGATCTCGTCAGAGAGATGTATAGCGGCCAAGCGCCGGGAGCCATGATCATCAGCGCCTTATTGCTGAGCCAGCTGGATGAGGCCAGGACCTTTGCGCAGCAATTTATCGACAAAGAGCCGGCACGTTACGCCAATGACGCGGACCTGATCACCGGCATCCTGCTCTCCGCCAATGCCGGCTCCTGGCAATGGCTGCAGGCTTTCCTCCTGCAACACCGGCCGCTGGCGGAAACGCAGCAAGCGGTTTTCAAAAACCTGCTGGAAGCCATCAACGCGCACGCGCTCTCCGGTAAGCCCGAACAGATCGCCCTGATCGGAACGATCGTCGAGACCTGCTTCAAAGAGCTGACCGCATCGCTCAACCCGAAGATCATCTTCGACCTCCTGGTGCATGTGGATCCTGCGATCCAGGGCATGGCCGGAAAATTACTGGTGCTCCGCAGGCTCGATCCGGAGCAGGTTCCGGACAACATCATCTTTAGCCTATTGCAATCGGAAAATGCTGTGGCGCGGCATGCGGCCATCGACCTGCTCGGTCAGCTCGACGCTGCCGCCATCCTCGAAAAGCAAAGCCTGGTGCTCAGCCTCTGCCTGTCGCCTGTGGCCGACCTGCGGCAATCAGCGCAGCGGCTCCTGGATAAGCTCCTGGCGGCAGACCCTTCTTCGGGTTATGGCCTGGTGAACCTGTTCATCCCGGTGCTCACCGTGAAGGAAAAGCACGATGGCCTCCACGAGGACATCCTGCAGCTCATCAGTACCAGATTACATCATTACCTCGACCGCATAGAGCTTAAGCAGGTTCTGTCGCTCTGTACCTCGCGCTACCTGGCCTCTCAGGAGCTCGGCTACCTCCTGCTGGAGAAAAATACCGTCCGGGAGGAAATCTCCGTGAAGGACCTGAACAGGCTGGCAAATTCGAACCTCCTGAAAACACGGAACTACGTGATGAACTATTACCGCGCGAATGTCGCCCGGATGAAATATGAGCGGGAAGACAGCATCATGCTGGCCGACAGCCAGTGGGAAGATGTGCGGGCATTTGCCTTCGACTTTTTCAGAACCAGTTTCCAGGAGCAGGACTGGCAGCCGGAGCTGTTCGTGGCGCTCTGCGACAGCAATAAAGCAGACGTCCAGGCCTATGGCCGGGAGATGATCACACGCTGGTTCGAAAAGGACAAAGGCTTCGATTACTTGTTGAAATTAAGCCAGCACCCCGACAGCCGCATGCAGCTTTTCGCTTCGGGCTTCCTCGACCAGTATGCCAAAAATAATTACGACATGCTGCAAAAGCTGGGAGGCTTCCTCATCACGCTTCTGTCGCAGGTCAACAAGGGGCGCACCGCCAAGCTGCGGGCCATACAGCTTTTACATACAGAGGCCCTGGCCAGCGAACAAAATGCCGTGCTGATCTCGGCCATCTTCAACCGCATGTCGGCTACCGCCAGCATCCAGGATAAGGCGCTTTACATCAAAGCCATGCTGGAGATCTCGAAAGCTTTCCCGTCTGTAGACCTGGTATTGAAGGTCAAGGAAACGGAAGTGTATAAATCCAAACGAAACGATCATGCTGTTCAATTATAAATTCAAAGGCGATACGAAAGTGAGCAACAATGCCACTTCCACGACGATGAACTTCTCACCGGATGTGACGCGTGATCCGACTTTTTTCAGCGGCAGTCTTAACAAGCATATTCCCTTTCGCGAAGCCATTTCGGCCCTGCACGACATTGTCGTATCCGACTACCGCTTTAAGCCGAAGGACAAAACCGATTACAAAGCCTGGGCGGCGGAGCAGGAATCCATCTGGCTGGCGGAATTTCTGAAATCCGCCCAGGGCGTGGAAGAGCGCATCGATGGGATCCGTAAGGAGCTGGCGAATGTGCGCCAGGAAAAGGAACGGATCTTAGGGCCATTTAATAAGGCCAGGCGGAAATACTTCGACCATATTTACCAGACCGACCGCGACATGTGGATTGTGCTGGACCCTATTATTACCGTGCACCCAGATGAGCTCTTTTTCGAGTGCTTCAGTAAGGACGAGTCCTCGTATGGCCGCCTGAGCTGCAGCTACGAGGTGTTCACGAAGATCAACGAGTTTAAATGCGGAACCACCAACATCGATTATTCATCGGCGCTCTATGAGGAGTTCCAGAAGATCCGCGACTACAAGGAAACGAAGTTCGAGATCGATCCTTCGGGCTTTGAAGTGTCTACGGAGCAACAGGAAAGCTTCAAGGAAACCAAGATCGACGTGCCTGAAAGCTGGGTGCGGGGCTTGCTGCAGGTGAACTCGGCGATGATGCTGGGTGGCGTGGAGATCGACCTGCATCCGATGGATGTGTACAACATTTGTTTTCACCTGAAACGCAAAAAGGAAAAGGAAGGGCCGCGCTCGCTTCGCTGGATCTTTAAGCCGGGGCAGCCGTTGAAAATCGTGTTTGAGCCCTGGAACTTTGTGCTGGAATGCCCGCGCTCCGTCTATAACGGCAGCAACGACTTTGAGGTGCGCATGTGGGGAAGAAGGCGCCTGCTCCTGCTGGAGCGCCTGATCCCGGTAACGAAAAAGTTCACCGCCATATTTATGGGAACCGGTCTGCCGTCTTTCTTCCTGGCCGATATGGGCGATATGAGCTTTACGCTGGGACTTTCCGGCTGGACCAATAACGACTGGTCGGGGCAGGGAAATTTTGACCTGCTGGCCCCGAGACGGGAAGTGGATCCTATGACCATGCAGAAGGTGTATTCCACCCTGCGCAACACCTGGTACAACTCCATTGACGGCCTGTCGAACGAGCTGAAGATGGATCATAAAACGGTGATGAGCGCGTTTATGGTCTTTGCCCAATCGGGCAGAGCGATGTACGACATCAATAAAAAGGTATACCGCATCCGTGAGCTGAGCCGCGACCCGATCGACGGCAGCAAGCTGAGGTTTATGAACGAGCGTGAAGAAAACGCCCGCCTCTTATCGGATGCCGGTGCGGTGACAATTACTGAACGTAAAGACGAGGAGAACGGCAATCACGTCGTGAAAGGAACGGTGAAGGACAAAGGTAAGGAGCAGAAAGCAGAGATCGTATTTAACCGCGATGAAACGGTGATCGGTGCGCAATGCAGCTGCTACTACTACCAGCAGAACAAGATGTACAAAGGCCCTTGCGAGCACAGCATCGCCCTGAACTTACAGAGCAAAGCAGAAAAGGAATCAGCGATTAAAAAATTGTTGAGCGTTTTTTAGATTAGCTTCGCCACAGAAAATAGAACATAATAATAAAAGAATAAAAAATAGTTAGTATCATTACGTAACAAAACCCATTGGAGGAAACAGTTAAATAACTTGCAACCCGGATAGTGTATCGCTATCCATGCCAACAGATTGGTAACGCATCACCGGCCTGTTCTTTACTTTGCAATACTGCGTATGGTGTATCATTTCCGGTAAGACTTCGCGGAAGTGAAATGTTACACCATACGCGTATTGCTTGAGTTGACCAATCCGGTCCTCAAGTAGTACGAAGACAACTGTTTCCTCCTTTTTTAATTAAGGTGAACCGACAAGAGATATACGACCGGGTAAAGAACTCTACCAAGGATGCTGTGATCCTGGAAGAGATGAAAAAGTTTGGCTTCTGGAATGAAGAAGGAGGCCAGGCGATTTTGCCTGAGCAATTGATCACCCGGGAAGCAAAGCTGAGCCAGGAGCTGTATGAGCTGTTGGAAAAGCAACGCCGTTACCAGAACCGTGAAAAGGCACTGAAGGAAATGCGCACGGCCCGCATGCAGAAGTCGCGGGAAAAAATTGCGGAGAACAAAAAGCTTAGGAAAGAAAAAGCCGAGGCCAAAGCCAAAGCCTGGGAGGAGAAGAAAAAAACAGACATTACCTTTTTAGGCGAAGGTGTTTCCAAAGGCCTGAACCAGACCGCGGACGGGCAGCCTGAAAAATTAAAGGAAAGGAACCTGCCACTCATTCAGTCGGCAGAAGAGCTGGCGAAGCTGATGAACGCTGACATCCAGACCATCCGATTTTTATCCTTCAACCGCACGGTGAGCCGTGTAAGCCATTACCGGCAATTCAACATTCCGAAAAAAGCAGGCGGCTTCCGGAAGATCTCCGCGCCGATGCCGAAGCTGAAACAGGCGCAGCACTGGATCCTGGAGAACATCCTCAACCAATTGCCGGTGCATCCCAATGCGCACGGTTTTGCCAGGGAGCGCTCTATCATGAGCAATGCCAAGCCGCATCTTGGCAAGCAGGTGTTGATCAATATCGATTTAAAGGATTTTTTCCCTTCCGTGTATTACCCGCGGGTGAAAGGGATGTTCAGGGCCCTGGGCTATAACGAAAAAATCTCGACCATTTTTGCGCTCATCTGTACCGAATCGGAAATGGATGAAGTACAGCTCGATGGGAAAACGTATTACGTGAAAAGCGGGAACCGCTGCCTGCCGCAGGGAGCCCCTACCAGCCCGGCCATTACCAACTGGCTTTGCAGGCGCCTCGATGCCCGCTTTACCGGCCTTGCCAAAAAATACGACTTCGATTACACGCGCTATGCCGATGACTTAACGTTTTCCTGTGCGGAATACAAAGCCGATGAGTTTAAAAAATTCCTGGGCTTTGTGAAGAAAACCATCAAGGCGGAAAACTTTACGATCCATCCCGATAAATTCAAGGTGTTGCGCAAAGGCAGCAAGCAGGAAGTAACGGGCATCGTGGTAAACAAGAAATTATCGATCGGGAAAAAGAAGCTTAAAAACTTCAGGGCCATGCTCTACCAGGCAGAGAAGAATGGCATTGCCGGCAGGACCTGGAACCACTCACCGAATTTCCTGGCATCCATCAAGGGCTACGCCAACTTCATCAATCAGGTGGATCCGGCCAAAGGGAAGCTTTATACCGAGCGCGTGAATAAAATTTTAGCGGCCAATAACTTTAAGCACCAGATCGTCTTCAAGGCCAAAGCCAGGCAGGCCCCATCAAAACCCCAGGCGCTCGATCCCAATATCCCGGGCCGCCCTTCCGATCACAATCCTTCCGGTGATCCCGGAAAGAAACAATGGTGGAAGTTTTGGTAGCTTATTATAAGAAACATGAAAAAAATACTTTTTACCGCAATACTGTTTCTGATCTTTTTAAATATTTCATACGGTCAAGTAGCTCTAAATAAGCCAAAGGCTGAAATTGCTGTAAAACAGTATATGTCATCAAAATCAAAAGACTATATGCCAATTGAATTTGGAGAATTTTTTAGTCAATATTATTCTGATCAACTCCAGAAAATTGCAAACACAAAAGACACGATTAAATATTCAATTGTGCATACTTATACACTAAAAGGTAGGAAAGTAGTTGACACCTACTTTCATTTAAATAAGTCCTATTCAGTAATTGCTTCAAATACAATAACTGAAATGACAAAACTGGTTGCGAATAAATTAAAAAATAATCCTAAAATGGATTCTATTTTAAATAATATACAACTAGAGTTAAAATAGTCAATCGTCTGAAACTTCATCTTTAGGGTTAATCCCGTTCTCATCTACTAATATGTGCTTATGGCAGTAAAATAGAGTTTTTGATGGAGCCGTTCTAAACCTTCATTCCTTTTAATCCCTTCAGCCTTTCCTCAAAAGTAGAAACCTCATTGACAGGGTTGACAATCTGCCTGAAAAGATCCATCAGCTCGGCGTGATGAATTTCGCTTTTTTTGGTGCTGAAATTATAATGCACCAGCTTCGACCAGAGCAGGGCTTTGACGCTGGTCTTATGCTCGTTCCACATCAGGGCTTCGAATACCAGGCTTTTGTCTTCATAAGAGAGCAGCCGGGTCTGGATGCTAACGGTCTCCATCAGCACGGCGGGCGCCAGGTAGGCGATCTGGTTCTGGGCCACCACCCAGCTCAGTCCTTTCTCGCGGGCGAGCTTGTAAATATCGAAGTGGTAGTGCTCCATCAGCTGGTCTTCCCGTGCGTTGATCATGTAATCAATGTACTTCGAGTTATTGAGGTGGTTAAAAGGGTCGCAATCCGGGAACCGGATTTTTAAGGTGCTCTCCGGGAGTTTTTCTAAGCTGTTCATGGCGTTGGTTTATAAAAAAGACCAATCGGTCTTTGTGGTTGTAAAAAAATTTATTTCAGGAAGCGTTGTTTGATCTGTGCCTTCAGGTACTCAAGCACTTTGTTCAGGATCGCCGGGCTATCGCTGAGCTTGCTCATCATAATGCCGCCCTCTATCGCCGCAAAGATGAGCTCCGCCTCATTCTGCGGGTTCAGCTTTTTAGAGAACTCCCCCGATTCTATCCCTTTTTCAATGATGTGCTTCAGCGAGGCGAGCATCTCCCGGAGTCCCTGTTTTGCGCGTTCCTTCAGGAAAGGGATCGCGTCGTCGGCATCTGTAGCCGTATTCAGCAGGACGCAACCGCCTTCAATAATAGGCGATTCGGAATAGTTATGGTAAAAATCCAGGATGGCATTCAGTCTGGCGAAGGCGGTGCTTTCCTGTTTGATCTTAAAACGCAGGGCTTCCCGGAGCTTGTGAAAGGAATAGTCGAATGCTTCCAGGGCGATCTCGTCCTTGTTCCTGAAATTTCCGTAGATCCCGCCTTTGGCCAGGCCCGTGGCTTTCTGGATGTCGCTCATGGAAGTAGCCGCATAGCCCTTGGTATTAAACAGAGGTGCCGATCGTTCGACAATAAAACGTTTGGTTCTTTCGGATTTGCTGAGCATGTACAAATATAAACCGATCGGTCTTATTTTGCAAATTTACTTTCCCACCGCTTCAAAGGCCATCTGTACGGTAATGCCATTCTCATCTACCAGTGTCAGCTTATGCTTGCCGATGCCCGGGTTGAGCGCCAGCTGATGGATCTCTTTGGTTTCGCCGATGAATTGCTCATCGAGGTGCCAGTAGATGGTGGTATGGATGCTGCGGTGTGTGGCCTCGAAAATCGTGCGGCCCACATTGCCGTCTATTTCCACAGGCACATAGATCCTGCTGTTGGGCCTCGGATACAACAGCACGAGGGCTTTAT
>Ga0233425_10001692_pt1 | contig 47626 bp, 51 predicted proteins | sample Watercolumn_Towu_2_FD_181712 | JGI IMG/M metagenome (GOLD analysis project Ga0233425, IMG submission 181712) | Freshwater microbial communities from Lake Towuti, South Sulawesi, Indonesia - Watercolumn_Towuti2014_140_MG | ecosystem: Environmental > Aquatic > Freshwater > Lake | place...
GCGCCCACGCGGACCCGGACCGCCGCGGCGGTCCGGCGCACGCCCGCGCGGCCCGCGAACCGGCGTCGGGCATCGCGGCCGCGAGACTGCCGCCGCCGGGCGGACAAAGCCTGCCTGCGGCGGACGAGTGCGGCCGCCGGCGGCAAACCGCCCGGCCGGGGGGCCGTTAAGCCCCGTGAATAGCTAGGATTTGAGCCATTTTCCGGCGATTCGGGCAGGGCCTTGACCGGCCACGGATTTTCGCCTGTGGATAAAGGGCTTGTTAACGAACGGCCTCTAGGCTTTGCATGAAATTGGTTACCTAGGGACGAGTAGGCACGCCGTGACCGCCCTGCCGCAAATGGAGCGCGCTACCGCTGAGGTAGGCCTGCTGGAGGACGTGGTTGTGCGCCGGAGCCAGCCGCTGGCCCTGTTGCCGGCGGAGGACCCGGACCTCAACGTCGTCTATCAGTATTGGCGCTTGTGCTCGCGCGACGGCCTGTTGCCCCGGCGCAAGGACATCGACGTCCTGCAGCTCAAGCCCGTGCTCGGCCACACGCACCTGGTGGACGTGACCGCGCAGGACCCGATGGACTATCGCTTTCGCCTCTACGGATCGAAGGTGCGGCTCAACCGCTTTCGCAACTACACCAACCAGCGCGTGGGCGACCTGCCCTCGGCGCCGTACCGCAAGACGGTGATCGAGGACTATTCCAGCGTGGTGTGGTCCGGCACGCCGCTCTACCAGAACATCGTCGCGCGGCTGCAGTCGATCCGGTACAGCTACAGCCGGCTGCTACTGCCGCTGGCCGAAGACGGTCGCAAGGTGAATATGCTCATAATCTGCACGCGCGACCGGCCGTTTGCCGACCTCAGCGTCTAGCGGCAGGTCGAGCTCGAGCGGGAAGCTTTCGTGCGAGGGCATGCGCCGGACGCCCTCCATCGCCTCGGCCTGGCTGATCCAGCAGATATAGAGCTTCTCCATCTTCTTCGTGATCGCGCAGAACTCGGGCAGGCACAGCTCGACGTGCGGATAGCCGTAGTTCGAGAACGGCACCTTGCTGTTGGCGAGGTGGTTGAACACGAACCCGGTGTGGTAGTCGGTCGAGAAGTTCCTCAGGCAGATCGAGCGGCTGAGATAGGGCAGATAGTAGGACAGGCCCTTGCCGCGGTGCGCCGGATCGACCCACATCGAGCCCGAATGCCCGACCGTGCCCGAGATCTTGATCGGCGGACGGATCATCTTGACCTCCTGCCCGTCCACCCCGGCCCGGCCGTTCGGGTACCACAACTCGCACGATTCGATCAGGTCGCAGAAATCGTCGGTGCGGTAGATGCGGTCCGCGTGCGAGGCGATGGTGCGCCCGTACATGTCGGTGAGGCGGAACCAGAAGCAGTCGCCGCTCAAGTCCCAGAGCTTCGGGTTGAAGCACTGGTAGACGAAGGTGTTCTTGCTGGCGAGGAACTCGGCCAGCCCCTCGAAATCCGTCTCGACCGTGAGCGACAGGTTCAGCTCCGCGATCTTTTCCATGATCGCGTCGATGCTTTGCTGGAGCAGCGCGAATTCCCGGTCAGTCAACGCCATCGTGACCTCCGCTAAGCTAGCTTTTGTTTTGTTGATTCGTTTTATTCAACAGGACCTTGCGCACGCTCGTTCGCATAGTACCTGAGGATAAGTCATCGGATCACTCTCCTATTCGTAGAATTAACTCTTTTTTTACTAACGCTCAAGGCGAATTTTGAGCGCCTGCCCGTGGCGCGGCCGCCCCGGCCCGGTGTCTGCCGCTTGCCGGCGCCTTGGGTCGGCAGCGATCATCTTCCCATGCTTTTCGCACCCGCCACGATTACAGGCGCGGGTTCACGCCGCCATGCTCCATATCAAAAGTATAACGTGCCTCGCGGCGGCTACGGTGACGGGCGCCGCGACCGGCGCAACCGCCGCACCCATGCAGCGGCGTCGCGGCTACCCTGCCGGCCGCGGGCTGGGCCGCGGTTCGGGCGCGGGCTATGGTCGGCGACGGTTGCGAGCATAGAAGCGAATCGGGACAGGAATATGACCGGCATGCTGGCCGCCCTGCCCGCGCCGGTGCGCGCGGCGCTTTGGTACGTGGCCGCGCTGGGCTGCTGGGGCGCCGCCTCGGGACTGATCCGCTACGCCACCGCCTACCTGCCCGCGCTCGAGCTCGGCTTCCTGCGCTCGTCGATCGCCGTGGTGCTGACGCTGCCGTGGCTGATCCAGGCCCGCGCCTTTCCGCTGCCGCGCCGGAACCTCGGCCTTTACCTGCTGCGCGGCGCGCTCGAGGTGGTGGGCATCGCGACGTGGTTCCTGTCGCTGGGCCTGATGCAGGCCGCCGACGTGGTGGCGCTCGGCTTCACCACGCCGCTGTTCTCCTCGCTGCTGGCCGCGCTGTTCCTCGGCGAGCGCATCCGGCTTCGGCGCAGCCTCGCGATCCTTGTGGGGATGCTGGGAGCGCTCATGATCGTCAGACCCGGCGACCTGCTGGGCGGCGGCGCGGTCGGCTGGGCGGCGGCCCTGCCGCTCATAGCCTCGGCGGCGGCGGGCGCCTCGCGCATGGTCGGCCGGCGGCTGTCGCAGACCGAGCCGGCGGTGACCATCGTGGCGTCCCTCGGCGTCCTCACCGCGCCCGCGCTGTTGCCGCTCGCCCTGCCGGGCTGGCAGGCGATCACGGCCGTGGGCTTCGGCCTCGCCGCGGCGATCGCCGCGATCTCGCTCTCCGGTCACGTGTTCATGGTGCGCGCGCTGCGGCTCGAGGGGGTGGCGGCGCTGGCGCCCTACGAGTTCGCGCAGATGCTGACCGCCGTGGCGTTCGGCGCCGCCGTGCTCGGCGAGTGGCCGGACGCCTGGACCTGGGCCGGCAGCGCGGTGATCCTGAGCGCCGCGGTCTATACCGTGCGGCGCGAGGCGCAGCTCGCGCGCGCGGCTCTGACCGAAGACCGGCCCGCGCGCTGACCGCGCCGGCGCAGCGCGGCGGCGCAGGCGACCCGATCCCGGGAAATGCCGCCCTGGCCAGTCCGGCGCCGCCCCGTTAGGCTCGCGTTCCCCGGAGGAAACGCATGGCCGAGCGCACGACCGTCATCCGCGACGCCGACTGGATCGTGGCCTGGAATGCGGCCGAGAAGCGCCACGAGTACCGCCGACGCGGCGACGTGGCCTGGCGCGGGCGCGTTTTGATTCACGTCGGCGGCCGGTTCGCAGGCCAAGCGGACGCGGAGACCGATGGGCGCGGACGTTTCGTGATGCCCGGATTCGTCAACGTGCACACGCATCCCGGCTCCGAGCCCGGCAACAAGGGATTGCTGGAGGAGCTGGGCAGCCCGGGCCTGGGCCAAAGCTCGCTCTACGAGTTCATGCCGGTGTTCCGCATCGCGCCCGAGGAGGCGGCCGCCGCCACGCGGGTCGCCGTCGCGGAGCTGCTGCAAAGCGGCGTCACTACGTTCTGCGACCTGTCGCCGGCGCGCGAGGGCTGGGCCGACGACCTCGCGGCCACGGGCATCCGCGCGGTCCTGTGCCCGATGTTCCGCTCGGCCTCGTGGCGCACCGCGGACGGGCACTCGGTCGAATACGCCTGGGACGAAGCGGCGGGCGCGGAGGGCCTGCGCCGGGCGGTCGAGACCATCGACCGCGCCCGGCAGCATCCCTCCGGCCGCGTCTCCGGCATCCTGGGCCCGTCGCAGATCGACACCTGCACCGAGGGGCTGATCAAGGACGCGCTGGCGGCGGCGCGCGAGCGCGGCATCCCGATTCAGATCCACTGCGCGCAAAGCCTGGTCGAGTTCAACGAGATGACGCGCCGCCACGGCAAGACGCCCGTGGAGTGGCTCGACGCCATCGGCGCGCTCGGGCCCGACACCGTCCTCGGCCACGGCATCTTCCTCAACGACCATCCCTGGGTGAACTGGCCGCACGCCGACGATTTCGCGCGGCTCGCGGCCTCGGGCGCGCAGGTCGCGCACTGCCCCACCGTGTTCATGCGCCGCGGCATCGCGCTCAACACGCTCGGGCGCTACATGGCGGCGGGCATCGTCTGCGGCATGGGCACCGACACCTTCCCGCACAACATGGCCGACGAGGTGCGCCACGCCTGCTACGCCGGCCGTGTGCTGGCGGGCAACTTCAAGGCGGTCAGCACGGCCGACGCCTTCACCGCAGCGACGGTAGGGGGTGCGGCGATCCTGCGCCGATCCGACCTCGGGCGGCTCGCGCCCGGCTGCAAAGCCGACCTGTCCGTCGCCGATCTCACCCATCCCTACATGCGCCCGGTGCGCGACCCGCTGCGCAGCCTGGTCTATTCCGCGGGCGAGCGGGCGATCCGCGACGTCTATGTGGACGGCGAGCGCGTGGTGCGCGACGGCCAGGTGCTGACCATCGACCTCGAACCCACGCTTGCCCGCCTGCAGCGCGCGCAGGACGAATCCCTGGCAGGCGCATCCCAGCGCGACTGGGCCGGGCGCGCGGTCGATGAAATGTCGCCGCCGGTGTTTCCGATCGCGGGCTGAGCGGGGATCAGCGCGCCGCGGCGTAGTACTCCACGCGCTTCTCCAGGGCCGCGAGCGCGCCGTCGATCGCGAAGGCGAGGGCGAACAGCACCAGCAGCAGCGCCCACATGTGCTCCATCAGGAAGTTCGACTGGTAGATCTCGAACAGGTGGCCGAACCCGACCACGGACACCAGAAGCTGCCCGACGATCACGCCCTTGACCCCGCGCAGCAGGCCGAGGCGCACACCCGCGAGGATTTCGGGCAGCGCCGCCCAGACATAGACCTTGGCGAAGGCCTGCCATACCGACGCGCCATAGCTCCGCGCCATCTCCTCCAGCGACGCGGGCAGGCTGCGGGCGCCCGCGCGCGCGTCCAGCACGACGATCCAGACCGCGAACAGCACCACGGTCAGCACGATCGTGGTCTCGCCGAAGCCGAACAGCGCCATGATCACCGGCACCAGCGCGGTCAGCGGCGCGCTGACGAACATGTTGACCCAGGGCAGCAGCAGCCGGTCGGCGGTTTCGTAGCGGCCCATGCACATCCCCACCGGCACGCCGACGGCCACCGCGACCAGCGTGCCCGCGGCGAAGGCGCGCGCGGTCAGCAGCAGCGCGTCGGCGAAGTGCTCGGTCGGCACGATCTCGAACAGCTTCGCGATCACGCCCGACAGCGGCGGCAGCAGCAGCGTGAGGTCGGTCCAGCCCGCCGCTTCCCACGCCGCGGCCCAGACCAAGAGCGAGACCCATTGCGGCACGCGGTATCCGAACGCGGTCATGACCCGGCGCCCGTCAATCCAGGTATTGCTTGAGGCCCCGCCAGATCGCCTCGACCGTATCGAGATAGGCGGGATGGCGGCGGATCGCCTCGGGCGGCGCGTCGCGCGGAATCGCGGGCTCGACGATGCTGGAGACGCGGCTCGGCCTGCGCGACAGCAGCACGATGCGGTCGGACAGGTACACCGCCTCTTCGATCGAGTGGGTGACGAACAGCAGGGTCTTGCCCTTGCCCGCCGCCAGCGCCAGCAGGTCTTCCTGGAACTTGCGCCTAGTCTGCTCGTCGACCGCCGAGAATGGTTCGTCCATCAGCAGCACCTCGGCGTCGACCGCCAGCGCCCGCGCCAGGCCCACGCGCTGGCGCATGCCGCCCGAAAGCTCGTGCGGGTAATGCCGCTCGAACCCCTGCAGGCCCACCTCGGCGATGTGGCGCATCGCTACGGCCTCGCGCTCCGCCCGCGGCACGCCGCGCAGCTCGATCCCGAACGCCACGTTGCGCAGCACCGTGGCCCAGGGCATGAGCGCGAAATCCTGGAACACGAAGGCGCGCTCCGGCCCCGGCCCCGCGACGCGCCGGCCCGCCACCGTCACCTCGCCCGCGGTGGGCGGCAGCAGGCCTGCGACGATCTTGAGCAGCGTGGTCTTGCCGCAGCCCGACGGCCCCAGGATGGTCGTGAGCTTGCCCTTGGGAAAATCGAGCGTGATGTCGCTGAGCGCCTCGACGCCGCCGGGATAGACCTTGGACACCGCGCGCACCGAAACCATGGCGCCGGCGTCTGCCTCCGGCCGGCGCGGCCCGGCTGTGGCGTCGGGGCTCATGCGCGCCTGCGCCGCTCCGGGCGGAAGAACAGCACCTCCGCCCGGTCCAGCGCCTCGATGAACAGCACCGACAGCAGGATCACCGCGGCGATGGCGGCGAACATGCGCGGATAGTCGGCCACCGACTGGTGGTAGGTGATCAGGTCGCCGACGCCGGTGGGGCTGATCAGCAGTTCCGCGAGCACCGCGCCGATGAATCCGGCGGCGAGCCCCAGCCGCAGGCCGGCGAAGATCACCGGGCTCGCCGCGGGCAGGACGATCTTCACGACCACCTGCGGGCGCGTTCCCTGGAACGAGCGGCCCATCTCCACGAGGCTCGCCGGCGCGTGGCGGATCGCCTTGAACGAGTTCAGCACGATCACCGGCAGCGCCATGATGCACACCGTCAGCACCTTGCTGGCGAGGCCCACGCCGTAGGCCAGCACCAGAAGGGGGATCAGCGCCGCCAGCGGCGCCGCCTGCATGACCACGAAGAGCGGCAGGCCCAGCCATTCCCAGCGGCGGCTGAGGCCCATCGCCACGCCTGCCGACACGCCGGCGACGGCCGACACCGCGATGCCGACGCTGAGCGGTACCAGGGTGACCAGGATCGCGCGCGGCAGCGACCCGTCGGCGATCATCGCCCAGGCCGCCGCGAGCGTCTCGCTGAACGCGGGGAAGCCGGCGCTGACGCCGCTTTGGCCCGCGTATTCCCATGCGCCCAACACGAGCGCGAAGGACAGGGCGCGCAGCGCCAGCGGATGCGAAAGCATTCCCTAGGCCGTCCCTAGGCCGCCGGCGCCGCGGTCCCGCCTCGGCTCAGTTGCCGAGCTTCTTTTTCGCCTTTTCCAGCGGCGCGAGGTGCCAGAAATCCTCGATCTTCAGCTCCGAGGCCGGGCCCTGAAGCTGGCCGGCCTCGGTGTAGAACTCGAAGTCGGCCTTGACCGCGTCGGCGCCGCCGCCGGTCTTGCTGAATACGCCCTCCTTGGTGCCCTGGACGTAGAAGGCGGTCACGCCCGCGAGCACCTCCTTCGGCTGCTCCTTCAACAGACCGCGCTTGGCGCGCTCCTGCTCGATGATCGCGGGATTCTTGTGCATCTCGCGCCACAGCTTTAGGTGCTCCTCGACCAGGATGTCGACCTTGGCCGCGTTCTTCTCCATCCAGTCGGTGCGCGCGAACAGGATCTCGTCGCTGGCGGGGTTGCTCAGGCCCGGCAACACGTGGAACTTGTCGCCGCCCTTCTCCATCAGCTTGTTCTTGTTGGCCAGGTCGATGATCGTGGCCTTGATCTGGCCGTTCAGCATCGCCACCACGCGGTTCTCGGAACCGGCGATGTAGTTGCGCTGGCCGAACTCGATGCCGTTGCGCTTGGCCAGGATGTTGCCGATCGCCTCGGTGCCGCTGCCGCGGGCGTGGAAGGTGAAGGGCTGGCCGTTCAGCGCCTTCCAGTCCTTGATCGACTTGTCGGCGACGGCGAAGAATACCAGGTGCGTCTGCTGGAACAGCCCGCGCAGCGGCGCCTTGGTCTTCTGCATCACGGCATAGGGCGTGGCGGCGCCCACCTGGGCCTGGTTGTTGATCACCGCCTGGATCGCCAGGTCCTCCTTGGCGAAGGAGGTGAGCTTGTAGGCGAAGCCGCGCTCCTTGGCGCGTTCCAGCGCGATCACGAAGGCCAGGGTTTCGACCGAGACCGTGTCGCCGAGCGCGACCTGGACTTCCTGCGCGCCGGCGGCGCCGGACAGGCCCAGGGCACCGGCGATCATCGCCGCGCCCAGAACCCGGGTGCGCAGCGTGCGGTAGCTGAACATCGTCTCCTCCCGTTGCGGTTTTGGCGTTGCAGCCGGTCTTGGCGCCGGCACGGACGTAGGCGCTTCTAGAAAACACGCCGTGCGTGGGGCGGGCAATTGGTATTTATTATTTCACAGCCGGCGACGGCAGATTGCCCGTAAAGTCCCCTATGGGCGCCTACGGCACCTCTTGACCGATAGGCGGCCGCTAGCAATCGCCAACCCGACGGGTGCCATTATTCGGCAACTCGCCCGTGGCTTCGCCGGCTGGTCAGCAGAGACGAGAAAGTCACCCCCGATCGATGACAGCAATAAATGAAACGTTTAGCTAAACGCTTTGGCTAAAACGTTTCGTTTCCAGACTATTCGTGATATATGAACTGCTTATGGCGACCATCCACGACGTGGCCAAGGCAGCCGGGGTTTCGATCGCGACCGTGTCGGCGCGGGTCAATGCCAGCGCCCCGGTCAGCCCGGCGCTCGCCAGGCGCGTGGACGAGGCCATCGCCCGCACCGGCTACCGGCCGGACGCGCTGGCGCGCAGCCTCAAGACCGGGGTCACGCGCACCATAGGGGTCCTGGCGGGCGATCCGGCCGATCCGGTTTCGGCGGGAATCCTCGCGGGCATCGCCGAGGCCGCCGCGGCGACGGGATACGCCGTGCTGCTGTCGGCGACGGGCCGCGGGCCGGACCGTGCCGAGACGGCCCTGCGCCTCGTCTCCGGCCGGCGGCCCGACGGCGTCATCGCGGTGCCGGGCGTCGCGGAGAGCCGCCATGCCTGGTTGCTCGATCTGCCCAAGCCCGCGGTCGTCGTCGGCGATCCGCCGGAAGGCGCGGACCTCGACGCCGTCGCGCCCGACCGCGCCGGAGCCGCCGAGGCGGCGACCGCGCACCTGACCGAGCTCGGCCACCGCCGCATCGCGCTGGTGATCGGCCAAGGCCACGCGGCCCCGGGCGAGCGGGCGGTCGAAGGCTACCGCCGGGCGCTCGCGGCGCGGGACATCCGCTTCGAGCCGCGCCTGGTGCGGGTCGTGGGCAAAGGCGGCGCCGACCGGCAGCTCCAGGCGCGCGAGGCGCTGCGCGCGCTGCTCGCCGGCGCGGAATGGCCGACGGCCCTCGTCGTCCTCGACGGAATCTTGGCCGTGGGCATGCTCGGCGCGTTCGCGCCGCTCGGCCTTGCCTGTCCGGGCGGGATGTCGGTGGTGGCCCTGGGCGACGCCGACTGCGCGGCGTACGTCGTGCCGCCGCTCACCGCCGTGCCGGTTCCCGCGCGGGAACTGGGCGGCGCGGCGGTGCGGCTGCTTCTCGACCGCATCGCCGGAAAAAGCGGACCGGAACCGCGACGCATTCTCGTGCCGCCCGCCCCGGTCATGCGCGCCTCGACTGCGCCGCCGCCCGCGCCCGCCTGACCCGGAACGCCGCGGCCCGCGCCGCAGCCCGCGGAAAAGTCCGCAAAGAAGTCCGCGGGGGCACCCTCTGGCGCCGGGCGGTCGCGCGGCATACTATTATCGTACAACCGGCGCGACGACGCCGCTGTCCAAGACCCAAACGGGAGGAACCATGCTTCGCAGAAACATGCTGACCGGCGCCGCCGGGCTGGCGGCCGCCGCGCTTCTGTCCACCGCCGCCCCGGCGCAGACCGCGCTCAACGGCGCGGTCCAGTTCAACGACGACCACGCCTTCACCAAGGCGCTGATGAAATTCGAGGAGCTGGTGCCGAAGTATTACGGCAAGCCGGTGAGCTTCAAGCTGCACAAGAACAGCGAACTGGGCCTGGAGAAGCAGTATTTCGAGTACATGGCGCAGGGCAAGGCGGTGGACTACGCCATCGTGTCGCCCGCGCACATGTCGACGTTCTCCAAGGCGGCGCCGTTCATCGACGCCCCGTTCCTGTTCCGCGACCTGGCACACTGGAACAAGGTGCTGGACGCCGACATCCTGAAGCCGATCGCCGACGAGATCGCGCAGAAGGCCGACGTGATGCTGATCGGCTATGCCGGCGGCGGCGTGCGCAACATCTTCATCAACAAGCCGATGGGCTCGCTCGCCGACATCAAGGGCCTGAAGGTGCGCGTGCAGGGCGCGCCGATCTGGTCCAAGACCTTCCAGGCCGCGGGCATGGCGCCGACCGTGATCGCCTACAACGAGGTGTACAACGCGATCCAGAACGGCGTGATCCAGGCCGGCGAGAACGAGGCCGCGGGCGTGGAGCAGATGAAGTTCTACGAGGTGGCGCCGAACCTGGCGATGACCGAGCACGCCATCACCATCCGGCCGCTCTGCTTCTCGGCCAAGACGTTCAAGAAGCTGGACAAGGACCTGCAGGCCGCGGTGCTCAGGGCCGGCAAGGAGGCGGGCGCCTATGGCCGCCAGATCGAATCGAGCGAGGACGCCAAGAAGCTCGAGGCGATGGAGAAGGCCGGCAAGCTGAAGCGCGTTCCCTTCAAAGGCCGCGACGAGATGAAGAAGCTGGTCGATCCGGTAATGGCCGCCTACGCGAAGGAGATCGGCGCCGACGAGATCCTGACCAAGATCAACGCGGTCAAGTAGTTTCGTAACTGGCCCGGCCGGCGCCGCCGCAGGGTTGCGCCGACCGGGTTTTCGTTGCCCCACCCCAGGGATCCGCGATGACCGAAGCCGACCCGCGCGGCTGGTTCCGCCTGGCGACCCATTGGTACGGCCGCTTGCTGTCGCTGCTGCTCGTGGTCAGCGTCGCGATCCTGGTGGTTCCCGTCAGCCTGCAGATTTTCTCGCGCTTCACCGAAATCATCCCGCATTACATCTGGACCGAGGAGATGGCGCGCTTCCTGTTCATCTGGTCGATCATGCTGGGCGCCAACCTGGGCATCCGCGACGGCACGCATTTCACCGTGGACCTGTGGCCGCAGCTGAGCCGCCGGGGTGAAGCCGCGCTGACGCTCCTGTCGGGCGTGTTCATCCTGGCGTTTGCCTGGCTGTTCCTGTGGTGGGGCATCGAGTTCACCGAGTTCGCCTGGAACCGGATCTCGGAGTTGGCCGAGCTGCCGCTGTGGCTGATCCATATCGCCTGGCCGATCACCGGCGGCACGTGGCTAATGTTCCAGGGTGAACGCATGTACGACAGCGCCGGCGTGCTGCTGGGGCGCGCGGCCTCATGACCGGCGCCACCGTCCTCAGCGCTCCCCAGGCAAGCATCATCCTGTTCGGCGTGTTCTTCACCCTGATGGGGCTGCGCGTGCCGGTCGCCATGGCGCTGGGGCTCGCCTGCCTGCCGATCATGCTGATCGAGCCGCATCTGTCGCCGATGAACATCGTTCAGGAGACGTTCAACGCCTATAACTCGTTCATCCTCCTCGCGGTGCCGTTCTTCCTTTTGACCGCGAACCTGATGAACGTGGGCGGCATCACCGACCGTCTGGTGCGCCTGTCGCGCGCGCTGGTGGGGCACCTGCCCGGAAGCCTGGCGCAGATCAACGTGGTGCTGTCGATCTTCTTCGCCGGAATTTCCGGTTCGTCCACCGCCGACGCCGCGAGCCAGTCCAAGATCTTCATCGAGGCGCAGACGAAAGAGGGCTACGACCTCAGCTTCTCGGTGGCGATCACCGCCGTCTCGGCGGTCCTCGCGGTCATCATCCCGCCCTCGATCCTGATGATCGTGTGGGGCGGGGTGCTGACCGTCTCGATCGGCGGCCTGTTCCTAGCCGGCATCGTGCCGGGGCTCTTGATCGGGTTCGTGCAGATGGGCACGGTCCATGCCTATGCCAAGCTGCGCGGCTATCCCACATACCCGCGCTCCACCTGGCTCGAACTAGTGCGCGCCTTGTTCGTTTCCATCCCCGCGCTGATGACCCCGGTCATCATCGTGGGCGGCAAGATTTTCGGCTGGTTCACCGCCACCGAATCGGCCTGCATCGCCGTGCTCTACGCCGCGGCGCTGTCGATTTTCGCCTATCGCGAGATGGACCTCAAGGGCCTGCACCACGCCCTGCTCGACACCGGCAAGCTCGCGGGCATCGCGCTGTTCTGCGTCGGCACGGCCTCGGCCTTCGGCTGGCTGCTGGCCTACTACCAGATTCCCAAGGCGCTGCTGGAAGGCGTCATGACCTGGCAGATGGGCGCCACCGCTACCGGCTTCTTCATCGCCGCGGTGTTCCTGGTGGTGGGCTGCTTCCTCGACGCGATACCCGCGATCATCATCGTCGGCACCGTGTTGCAGCCCCTGGCCAAGGCGGCGGCGCTGGATCCGATCCATTTCGCCATGATCGGCATCGTCTCGCTGGCCTTCGGGCTGGTGACGCCCCCCTACGGCCTGTGCCTGATGATCTGCTGCGCCATCGCCAAGATGCGCATCGTCGACGCGCTCAAGGACACGATGATCATGCTGATTCCGATGCTGGGCGTGCTGGCGCTGGTCATCGTGTGGCCGGACGTGGTTCTGTTCCTGCCCAAGCTGATCTCGCCCGAGTTCCTGAAATAGCCGCGCCGGGCGGCGCCGCTATTCCTCGGCGGAAGGCCGGCGCCGCTCTTTCTTGATCGTGGCGCGGCGTTCCTTGGACTTGCGCCGCCGCTGGCGCGAGGCGCCGGTGGGGCGGGTGGCCTTGCGTGGAGCCGGCGGGACCGCCGCCTGGCGCACCAGCGCCACCAGGCGCTCCATCGCCTCCATGCGGTTCAGGTGCTGGGTGCGGTGGCGCCGCGCGGTGATGACCAGCACGCCGTCGGCGGTGAGGCGATGGCCGGCCAGGCGTTCCAGCCGCGCCTTCACCTCCGCAGGCAGGCTCGGCGAGCCGCGCACGCCGAAGCGGATCTGCACCGCGGTTTCCACCTTGTTGACGTTCTGCCCGCCCGGGCCGGAGGACCGAAGGAAGCTTTCCTCGATCTCCCCCTCGTCGATGGCGATGCGGTCGGTGACGCGGATCACGGCGCGCGCTCCCCGCCGCCGTCCCCGGCGATGTCGTCGCGGCCGCGGCGCGCGCTGAAGAACACGAGCGCCATCAGGCCGACGCCGACGACCGCCGACATCGCGACGCCGAGGCCGAGCGCGAGGATGCCGTGCAGGCCGAGCTCCTCCGGCCGGAAATCGCCGAGCCGCCACAAAACGCCCGCGACCGCGCCGGCCGCCGCCAGGATCGCGGCGGCCGAGGCGGCGGCGAAGCGCCAGAACCAGGCCATCGCGTCCGGCGCACCGCCGCGCTCACCCGCGGCCGACGAACGGCATCTTGGTCGCCATCACCGTGACGAACAGCGCGTTGGCGTCGGGCGGCAGGTTCGCCATGTAGAGGATGGTCTTGGCGACGTTCTCCACGTCCATCAGCGGCTCGGCCGCGACCTGGCCGCTGGCCTGGGGCACGCCCTGGGCCATGCGCGCGGCAAGCTCGGTCAGCGCGTTGCCGATGTCGATCTGGCCGCAGGCGATGTCGTTCCTGCGCCCGTCGAGCGCGATGCACTTGGTGAGGCCCGTGATCGCGTGCTTGGTGGAGGTGTAGGCGACCGAGTTCGGCCGCGGCGCGTGCGCCGAGATCGAGCCGTTGTTGATGATGCGCCCGCCCTTGGGGGTCTGGCTTTTCATGATCCGGATCGCCTCCTGCGCGCACAGGAACGGCCCGGTCAGGTTGGTGTCGACCACCTGCTTCCACTTCTCCAGCGGCAGGTCCTCCATCGGAACGGCGGGCGCTCCGATGCCTGCGTTGTTGAACAGCAGGTCGAGCCGCCCGAACGCCTCCTTGGTCTTGGCGAACAGCGCCTTCACCTGGACCGGGTCGCATACGTCGGTCTGCACGACCAGCGCCTTGCCGCCCTTGGCCTCCTTCGCGGTCTTCTCGAGCGCGTCCTTGCGCCGGCCCGCGAGCGCCACCGACCAGCCTTCGCCGAGCAGCGCCAGGGCGGCGGCCTTGCCGATGCCGCTGCCGGCCCCCGTGACGACGGCGACTTTCGATCCGGAAGCCATGATTGCGTTCTCCTCCGAGGCGATCTTCCCAGGGCCGCACTTTGGACCGGACGGCGCGGACGGGCAACCCGGTGCCGCCGCCGGCGACCAGGACGCCCTGCTTTCGTTCGGCCGGCTGCATGCGTTTGAAACGGCCCCGGGGAAATGGATGGGCGGGTTCGGCTTCGGTCCTAAATCGCGCAGCCCAGGCGCGTCCACAAGCCGGGGGCGGACCCAGGGGGCTCACGGCCACGCCGCGGATCCGTCCGGGCGGTCCGGCCACCACACGGCGCCGGGCGCGAGCGGCTTGCCGCGCGCCGCGATCTCCGGGGCCGGCAGCACGTCGCAGCTCGGCCACAGGCCGGTCTCCAATGCGTCCGCATAGCCGCCGGCGAGGCCGTTCGCGCGCATCGCGGCGGCGGCGGCGCGATGGTCGTAGCCGAGCGCGCGGTGCTCGATGCGGACGCCGCCGCGTTCCGGCGTCAGCAGGCTGAACCACGCCCGCGGCGTGCCGTCGTTGGCCGGCAGGCCGATGGCGCCGGGGTTGTGCCACAGCCTGCCGCCGATCGCCTGCGTGAACGGCAGGCCGCAATGCCCGCCGATCACGCCGTCGGTCCCGGCCAGGGCGATCTCGGCGCGCTTGTCCGCCTGGGGGGTCGAGGCGAACACGAAACGGTTGCTGCGGCCGACGCTGCCGTGCACGACCGCGAGCCGGCGCCCGCCAATCCGGATGTCGAGGCGCCGCGGCAGGGCGCGCATCCACTCGCGGTCGGATTCGCGCATCGCGCGGTTGGCGAAGGCGTACCAGTCCGCCGCCAGGCGGTCGCACGCGCTGCCTTCCGCGAAGCCGCAGGCGCAGTCCGCCGCGCCCGCGCCCAGCGATTCCTCGCAGTTGCCCATCACGACATGGATGCCGGAGGCCCGCACCGCCGCGGCCGTGGCCGCCGGCTCGCCGCAATAGGCCACGACGTCGCCGGTGCACACCGTGCGCGCAGCCGGCACGCCGAGGCGCGCAGCTTCCTCGAGCACCGCTTCGGTCGCCCGAAGGTTGCTGTACGGCCCGCCGAACAGCAGGACCGGCCCGTCCATCGATATCGGGCCGCAATTCATCGCGCCACTATAGCAGCGGCGGCGCCGGGCGGCCGATCAAGCCGCTTCACGCCCGCGCGAGCGCGGCGCGCAGGGACTACAGCGCGTCGGAGCCGGTCTCGCCGGTGCGGATGCGCAGGGCGGATTGCAGCTCGAGCACGAAAATCTTGCCGTCGCCGATGCGCCCGGTATGGGCGCTTTCCTTGATCGCGTCCACCACGCGGTCGGCGATCGCGTCGTCCACCGCAATCTCGAGCTTCACCTTGGGCAGGAAGCTGACCGCATACTCGGCGCCGCGGTAGATCTCGGTCTGGCCCTTCTGGCGGCCGAAGCCCTTCACCTCGGTCGCGGTCATGCCCTGCACGCCGACGCCGGTGAGCGCGTTGCGCACGTCGTCGAGCTTGTGCGGCTTGACGATCGCGATGATGTACTTCATGTCCGCCCCCGCCCCCTAGAAGCTGTAGCCGCGCTCGCCGTGCGTGACGAGGTCGAGGCCGTCGGCCTCCTGCTCGCGCGGCACGCGCAGGCCCCCGGTCAGCGCCGCCGCGACCTTCCCGATCGCGAACGTCGCGAGCGCGGACCAAGCCACGGTCGCGGCCAGCGTCAGCGCCTGCACGCCGAGCTGCGAGCCCATGCTCGCGCCTTCCGACAGGCCCGCGCCGCCCAGCGCCGCGCTGCCGAACACGGCGGCGAGCAGCGTGCCCATGATGCCGCCCACGCCGTGCACGCCGAACACGTCGAGCGAGTCGTCCACCTTGAGGCGCTTCTTCACCCACACCACGGCCGCGAAGCACACGCCGCCCGCGAGCACGCCGTAGACCAGCGCGCCGATCGGTCCGATATAGCCCGAGCCAGGCGTCACCGTCGCCAGGCCCGCCACCATGCCGGTGACGATGCCCACGAGGCTCGGCTTGCCGAACCGCACCCATTCGATCGCCATCCAGGTGAGCGCCGCGGCCGCGGCCGAGACGTGCGTCGCGACCATGGCCGAGCCGGCGGCGTGGTTGGCGGCGAGCGCGCTGCCCGCGTTGAAGCCGAACCAGCCCACCCACAGCATCGCCCCGCCGGCCATGGTCATGCCCGGGCTGTGCGGCGGCTTGACCTCGCCCGGGAAGCCGGCGCGCGGCCCCAGCATCCAGGCGAGCACCAGCGCCGACACGCCGGCCGTGGCGTGGACCACGATGCCGCCGGCGAAGTCCATCACGCCCAGCTTCTGCGCCCAGCCGCCGCCCCACACCCAGTGCGCGACCGGCGCATAGACCACGATCAGCCAGAGGGCGCTGAACAGCACCACCGCCGAGAAGCGCATGCGCTCGGGGTAGGCGCCGCAGATCAGCGCCGGGGTGATGATGGCGAAGGTCATCTGGAACATGAAGAACACGCTCTCGGGGATGTCGCCCGCAAGCGCGTCGGCCTTGACCGAAGCGAGGAACGCCTTGCCGAGGTAGCCCACGGCCGGGCCGCCGTCGCCGAACGCGAGGGAATAGACGAACGCGAGCCACAGCACCGACGCCAGGCAAGCGATCGCCGAGCACTGCATCAGCACCGACAGCACGCTCTGCGCCCTGACCAGCCCGCCGTAGAACAGCGCCAGGCCCGGCAGCGTCATGAACAGGACCAGGGCCGTGGCGGTCAGTACCCAGGCCGTGTTGCCGGCGCTGAGCGTCGGCGCCTGCTGCGCCTGGGCCAGCGCCTCGGCCGGCACTGAAGCCGCGGCGGCCAACAGAAACGGCGCCCAACGGCGCCGCGCTAGCGGTGCTGTCATGAATCTCCCCCCGACCCCACGCTCCCGGCCGATTCGTCCGCGGCCGGGAATTGGAGCAGGGTCTAACACGGGCCGCCCGGCCGGTCATCAGACCGGGCCGATTCTGCCCGCGCCGTCGGCGGTTACGCGGCTACGCCGGCCGGAGGCGCAGCGGCCGGACGGCTGCGCGATTCGCCCTTGCCGTCCCGGTCGCCGCGCCCGCTCACCAAGCCAAGATCTCGGGCTGGTGGTTTTCGATCCGCTCCGTGATCTTCATCAGCGGCTCGATGCCGTAGAGCCGACGCGCGTTCTCGCCCAGAAGCTTCTTCTGCGCCGCCGGCGGCACGTCGTACTCCGCCATGTGGTAGAGCCCGTCCCAGGCGTCCTCGGCGTCGTGGTGCGGATAGTCCGAGGACCAGATCGCGATGTCCTGGAAGTCCTTCCACAGCCGGTACACCAGCATCTCGTCGGATTCGAACCCGATCATGCAGCGGTCGCGGAACTGCTCGGCCGGGTCGCGGATCGGCCGGTTGTCGCGCTGGAACGCGAACAGGTTGGAGAAATTGGCGGCGCGTTGCAGCACCAGCGGCAGCCACGAGGCGTTGGATTCCAGCACCGCGGCCTTGAGCCGCGGGAACCTGTCGAGCCAGCCGGTCTGCGTCACCACGGTCACCCAGGTCATCGCCTCCATGACGAAGCCGAGGGTCTCGGAGGCGTCGATCGACGGGTCCATCGCCGCGGTGATGTTGGAGACGAACTGCCCGGGCGAGTACACCACGGCCTCGTCGGTGAACATCAGGCCCTGGCCGGAATGCCCGCGCGCCTCGGCCATGCGCCGGCCCCAGTCGGGCGTCAGCGCCTCGCGCGAGGGGAAAGTGTGCATCGCCAGCACCACGCCCAGTTCCTCGAACTCGCGCCACAGCGGGTCGAACTCGGGCAGCGTCGGATAACGGCCGTTCCAGAAGCACGGGCGCACCGCCGCCGCCTTGAAGCCGAGCTTGGCGACGCGCCGGAGCTCCGCGATCGAGGCCTCGACGCTTTGCAGCGGCAGCACCGCGCACGGGAACAGGCGCTTGCGGTCGGCGGCGCAGTAATCGTGCACCCAGTCGTTGTAGGCGCGGCCGAGGATCGCCGCCGCCCCCGCGTCGCGCACCAGCGCCAGGCGCACGAACCAGGTCGGGAACAGCATCACCTGGTCGGTGCCGAGCGCGTCGAGGTCCTTGAGCCGCGCCTGCGGGTCGCGGCAGCCCTTGAGGCGGCCGAACTTGGCCTGCCATTCCGGCGTGCCGGGCTTGAGCCGGCCGATCTCCTTCTTGTCCCAGCGCGCCCAGCCCACCTCGGCGGCGTTGGACCGCTCGCGCGCCGCGGGCACGACCCGGCCGTTGATCATCAAGAGGTCGCCGTCGGTGTGGAAGCAGAACTGGGTCTTGACCCAGGCGCGGTCCCTGGACGGGACGTACTCGTCCCAGATCGCCGGCGGCTCGACCACGTGGCTGTCGCAGTCGAACACCGGGAAGTTCTTGGACATGTTGGTAGTCATCGCGTCCCCTTCCCTTGCGTTTTTCATTATTTGAAATATGCTTCTATTATCCGGAATCAGGGGCTGCCATGTCAATCAAGCCCGCGTACCTGACGGCGACCCTGGCCAAGGGCCTCGACGTGCTGGAGGCGCTGTCGGACGTGGAAGAGATCGGGCTCAGCGAGCTCGCGCGCCGGCAGGGCGTCGCGGGCCCGACGCTGTTCCGCATCCTCGCCACGCTGGGCGCGCGCGGCTACGTGCACAAGTCGCCGGCGGGGCGCTATCGCCTGACGCTCAAGGCCTGGGAGGTCGGCGCCAAGGCGGTGCGGCGCATGGCGCTGCGCGACCTGGCGCGGCCGTATCTGGAGCGGCTCGCGGACGAGACGCAGGAGACCGCGAACCTCTCGGTGGTGCAGGGCGACGGCATCGTGATCGTGGACAAGATCGACAGCCCCCATGCCGTCCGCGTGGAGACCTTCGTCGGCCTGCGCGCGCCGCTGCACTGCTCCGCCACGGGCAAGGCGATCGTGGCCTTCGCGCCGCCGGAGGGCCTGGCGACGCTGTTGCCTTCGAAATTGAAGGCGCACACCGCCGCGACCGTCACCGACCGCGCCCAGCTTCTGCGCGAGCTGGCGCAGGTGCGGCGCGCCGGCTGGGCGCGCAACCGCGAGGAATGGCGCCCGGGCGTGTGCGCCGCCGCCGTGCCGGTGCGCGACGCGGGGGGCGCGGTCGTGGCGTCGCTCAGCGTCACGGCGCCGACCTCGCGCTTCACCGCCGAGGCGGTGCGCGACCGGCTGGTGCCGGCGCTGAAGCGGGCCGCGGCCGTGCTCGAGCGCCAGCTCGCGCGCGCGGGGCGGTGAATGGCGGAGGTTCCCGGCATCGAGCGCTTCTCGCTCCGGGACCGCGTGGTGCTGATCACCGGCGCGCGCGGCGGCCTCGGCCTGGCGATGGCGCGGGGGATGGCGGCGGCGGGCGCCACCGTGGGCATCAACAGCCGCGACCGGGCGCTGGCCGAAAAGGCCGCTTCCGGCATTCCCAACGCCTTCGCAGCTCCTTTCGACATCACGGACCTCAAAGCCGCCGCCGCGGCGATCGACGCGGTCGCCGCGCGGCACGGGCGCATCGATTGCCTGGTCAACAACGCGGCGCTGCGCGACCGCCGCCCGTTCCAGGACATCGAGGCCGCCGACCTGCGCCGGCTCCTGGAGACCAACCTGGTCGCGGCCTACGAGGTGTCGCGCCTGGCGGTGCGCCACATGGCGGCGCGCAAGACCGGGCGGCTCATCTTCGTGACGTCCATGGTCGGGCCGCAGTCGTTCCACGGCGACCCGTCCTATGTGTCGTCGAAGGGCGGGCTGACCGCGCTGATGCGCGCCCTGGCGGTGGAGCTGGGGCCGCAGGGCATAACCGCGAACGCCATCGCGCCGGGGTTCTTCCTCACCGACGTGAACCAGGGCTTCTTCGGCACGCCCGAGTCGCGCGACGTGGGCCGGCGCATCCCGCTCCGTCGCTGGGGCCGGCCGGACGAGCTGGTGGGGGCCGCGATCTTCCTCGCCTCGGACGCCGCGTCCTACGTCAACGGCCACGTGCTGACGGTGGACGCAGGGCTTTCCGTGGCGCTGTAAGCGGACGCCGGGCTGCGCTAACCTTCGCGCTTGAGCCCGTCCACAGCCATCCCGCCGCAACACCGCGACATGCGCGCCCCGAAGGAACGATCAGGAATGCAGCCCCCATCCGCCCCCGTCCCGGCCGGCGACGAGGCCGCGCCCGATTTCCAGTGCCTGCACGAGATCGTGCTGAAGGCGCGCCAGAACCTCGGCCAGAACGACTGGGACTACATCGTCGGCGGCACCGAGACCGAAACCACGCTCAGGCGCAACCGCCTGGCGCTCGATTCGATCGCGTTTCGCCCGCGCGTGCTGCGCGACGTGAGCGCGGTGGACGCCGGCGTGCGCGAGTTCGGCCGCGCGCTGCGCCTGCCGGTGTTCCTGGCGCCGGTCGGCGCGCTCGAGTCGTTCCACGCGGGCGCCGGCGCATCGGCGGCGAAGGCCGCCGGCGCGTTCGGCGCCGGGCACATGCTGAGCTCGGTGTGCCAGCCGGGCCTCGAGGGCGTGGCGGAGGCCGCGCCCGAGGCGCTGCGCCTCTATCAGCTTTACGCCCTCGGCGACGACGGCTTCGTCGACGACCACGTGCGGCGCGCGCTGAAGGCGGGCTACGCCGGGTTCTGCCTGACCGTCGACACCGCGCTCTACAGCCGGCGCGAGCGCGACATCGCCAAGCGGCACGTCACCGCCGGGCGGCGCCGCGCCGCCAACCGCGTGCACCTCGCGCGGCTGGACTGGCGCACGGTCAAGCGCGTCAAGGCGATGCTGGACGTTCCGCTGATCCTGAAGGGCATCGCCACGGCCGAGGACGCGCGTCTGGCGGTGGAGCACGGCGTGGACTGGATCTACGTGTCGAACCACGGCGGCCGGCAGCTCGACCACGGGCGCGGCGCCATGGAAATGCTGCCCGAGATTCTCGACGCCGCCGCCGGAAAGGCGCGGATCATGATCGACGGCTCGTTCTGCCGGGGCAGCGACATCGTGAAGGCGCTGGCCGCGGGCGCGCACCTCGTGGGCCTGGGCCGGATGCAGTGCTACGCCCTGGCGGCGGCCGGCGAGGCCGGCGTGGTGCGGATGCTCAAGCTGCTCGAGGACGAGGTTAAGCGCTGCCTAGGCCTTATGGGCGTCACGTCGTTCAAGGCCCTCGACAAGTCGTACCTGCACGCCGCGGCGCCGGCGAACCCGCCGGGCGTCCTCAGCGCGTTTCCGCTGCTCCGGATCGAGGACTACCGCTACTGACCGCTATTTCCTGGCGCCGAGCCCGCGCATGAAGCGGTCGCGGATCTGCGCCGGGTCGCGCTCGGTCTGCTCGACCGCGGGCGCGCCGTCGATGCGCGCGGCGACCAGCCACGGCCCGTCGCCCGCGAGCGCGCGGTCCATCAGCCTCTCGAACGCCGCCTCGTCGTCGGCCCAGGCGCTCTGCTCGATGCCGGCGCCCCGCGCCATCGCCACGACGTCGGCAGCCGCCGCCGTGGCGGTGGGCTGCGAGCCGGTGATCTGGTAGCTGGCGTTGTCCATGACCACGATCGCGAGGTTCCTTGGCTTCAACATGGCGACCGTGGCGAGCGCGCCCAACTGCATCAGGATCGATCCGTCGCCTTCGAGCGCGAACACCTTGCGCTTGGGCTGCGCCAGGGCGACGCCGAGGGCGATCGGAACGGCCAGCCCCATCGAGCCCAGCATGTAGAAGTTCTGCAGCCTACGGCCCGCCGCCCACAGGTCGAAGTTCGTGTTGCCGATGCCGCCGATCACCGCCTCTTCGCGCTTCAGCTTCGCGACGAGGCGCTTGGTGAGGTCGAAGCGGTTCATTACCTTGGCGTTGCCGCGGCCCCGCTGCTCGATGTCGCGGGTCATTGCGGCCTCTTCAGCACTTTGCCGCCCGTGAGCAGCGGCGAGAGGATCAACGCGGCCGGAGCCTGAGTCGCCACCGCCTGCTTTATCGTGCGGTCGACGACGAACTCGACCTGGTCGAGCCGCTCGACGGTGTGGTGATCGAGCGCGAGGGCGTCGAGCACCGGGCGCATGGTGCGGTGGACCAGCGCCTGGCCCCAGTTGAACTCGCCCAGCGTGCCGCGCTCCGACACCATCAGCAGCACGGGGATCTGGTACGGCACGGCGAGCGACGCGATGGCGTTGGGCAGCGTCGCGAAGCCGCTGGTCTGCATCAGCACGACGCCACGCATCCCCGCCATCCACGCGCCCGCGACGATGCCGAGGGCCTCTTCCTCGCGCGTGCAGGCGAAGGAAACGAAATCCTTGTCGCCGCGCACGTCGTCAATCAGCGGCTTCAGCACGTTGTCGGGCACGTAGACCACCAGTTTCACCTGGTTCGCCTTGAAGACGTCGCGCACGATCTCGTGCCACGCGCGTTCGGCCATGCGCTCCCCCGGTTCCCTTGCGTCCCTATAATAGCGCGACTTCGTGGCGCTTGAGCACGCGATAGATCAGCGCCAGCGGCAGGATGGTGGCGAGGATCAGGACGGTGGCCGTGGCCGCCGCCATGCCGGCGCCGGTGCCCTCGAGCGCGCGGAACATCTCCACGGTCATGGTCGACCACTGGCCGCTGTAGAGCACCACCGTGGCGCTGAGCTCCGAGGTGATCGTGACCCAGGTGAGGATCGTGCCGCCGATCACGCCGCCCGCCATCAGCGGCACGGTCAGCCGGAAGAACGTGCGCGCCGGCGAGACGCCCAGGTTGACCGACGCCTCCTCCAGGCTCGGGTCGATCTGGTGCAGAATCGCGGCGCTGGCGCGCACGTTGAACGGCAGCTTGCGGACCATGTAGGCGAGCACCAGGATCAGCCAGCCGCCCGTGAGGACCAGGAAGCCGCTGTTGAACGAGATCACCAGGCCGATGCCCAGCACCGTGCCCGCCACGGCGAACGGCGCCATGGCGACCACGTCGAGCAGATCGGCGAGGCGCGAGCGGTAGCGCGTGAGGACATAGCCGATCGGCACGCCCAAAAGCGCCGCCGCACCGGAAGCGGCCGTGGCGAGTGCGATGGTGTTGACCAGCGGCCGCTCGCCGCGCTGCCACAAGAGCGCGAAATTGCCGAGGCTGGGGTTGAGGTGCATCACCGGCCCGCGGAACTCGAGGAACGAGATCACGACGACCGCCGCGAACGGCACCAGGGCCAGCAGCACGACGCCCCAGGGAAAGCACGCGCCGAGGCGCCGCAGCCAGGGGGCGACGGCGAGCTCGGGCGGGACTGCGCGCGCGCCGGTGGCGAAACGGCGCTTCGACAGGTAGTAGCGTTGCAACAGCAGCGCCGACGTGGTGCATAGGATCAGCAGCACGCCGAGCACCCCGGCCGAGGCCGGGTTCGCGCCCATCTCGCCCACGAACAGCTTGTAGGCCTGCACCGAGAGCACCGGCATGTCCTCGGCCAGCACAAACGGCACGCCGAAATTCTCCAACGTCTCCATGAACACCAGAAGCCCGCCCGAGAGCACCGAGGGCAGCACGACCGGCAGGGTCACGGTGCGGAACACGCGCCAGCGCGTGGCGCCCAGGTTCTGCCCGGCCTCCTCGATCGACACGTCCACGGCCTTGAACGCGGCCAGCGTGGGCAGCAGCACATAGGGGAAGGTCTGCAAGGTATAGACCAGCACCAGCCCCTGCTTGCCGTAGATCGAGATGCCGTCGAGGCCGACCTCGCGCAGCGCCTGCGTCGCGATCCCCGCGCGACCCAAGAGCAGCACCCAGGCATAGGCGCCGACGAAGGACGGCAGCACCAACGGCAGGGCGGCGAGCGCCAGCAGCGCGGGCTTGGCCGGCACCGGCAGGCGCGCGACGCAGAACGCCATCGGCACGCCGATCGCGATGGTAAGCAGCGTCGCGAGCGAGCCCACGATCAGGCTGTTGACGAGCCCGGCACGGTAGAACGGCGTGCCCAGCATCTTGGCGTAGTTGGCCAGCGTCAGGACCTTGCCGCTGGGATCGAAGAAGCTCGCCTGGAACACGTTGTAGAGCGGATAGACCAGGAACAGGCCGAGGAACGCGAAGGCGACGGCGGCCACCGCGAGCGGAAACCCGGAGCGCGGCGGGATCAGGCGCATGGGCCGAGGAACGCCGTGACCCGCGCCGGGTCGTAGGCCAGCGACACACCGCCTTGTGCCAAGCCGCGCGGCAGGTCCACGACCGCGGCGCTGAGCCCGAGGCCGCCGTCGAGCCGCAGCTCCACGCGCGTCAGCGCGCCCAGGAACTCGACGCGCTCGATGCGCGCCGCGAGCGCCGCCCAGCCCGCGGGCGGTTTCGCGCCGGGTGGGGCGACGGAGAGAGATTCCGGCCTAAGCGAAAATCCGACCTCCGCGCCCTCCGCCGCGCCCGCCACGGCCGCGGCCTCGATCGGGAACTCGAGCGCGCCCACGCGCACCACCGCGCGGGCGCCCTCGCGCCGGGCCAGCGTCCCGCTCAAGAGGTTCGTGACGCCCATGAACCGCGCGACGAACGGCGTGGCGGGATGCCGGTAGATCTCCGCGGGCGCGCCGATCTGCTCGACCCGCCCTGCGTTCATCACCGCGATGCGGTCCGAGATCGCCATCGCCTCTTCCTGGTCGTGCGTCACGTAGATCGCGCTGATGCCCAGGCGCTTCTGCAGCTGGCGGATTTCCCCGCGCATCTCCACGCGGAGCTTGGCGTCGAGGTTGCTGAGCGGCTCGTCCAACAGGATCACCTCGGGCTCGATCACCAGGCAGCGCGCCAGGGCCACGCGCTGCAACTGCCCGCCCGAGAGCTGGTGCGGCATGCGCTCTTCGTAGCCGTCGAGGTGCACGAGCTTGAGGGCTTTCGTCACGCGCTGGCCGATCGCGCCGGCCGCAAGGCCGCGCGCCTTGAGACCGTAAGCCACGTTCCCGCCCACCGTGAGGTTGGGGAAGATCGCGTAGTTCTGGAACACCATGCCCGCGTTGCGCCGGTGCGGCGGCACGGTGTCGATGCGCTTGTCGCCGAAATGGATCGCGCCCGCGTCGAGCTCGCAGAACCCCGCCACCATGCGCAACAGTGTGGTCTTGCCGCAGCCCGAGGGGCCGAGCAGGGTGAAGAACTCGCCGTCCGCGATGTCGAGCGAGACGCCGCGCACGGCCGCGACCGCGCCGAACGACCGCGCGACGCCCGCGATCCGGATCGCGGTCATGCCGTCACCGCGGTAGGGTGGCGGCCAATCCGCGCGGCCTCATCCTTCGACAGGCTCAGGATCAGGCCGAAACGGTTGTCCTCATGCTGAGCCTGTCGAAGCATGAGGACGAAGCGAACGCCGGCGCTCACTTCCGATCGCAGGCGTCACCGCGTCTTGGCGATGATGTCCTGGATCTTCTGCATGGTCTCGGGCCGCGCCTTGGTCCAGGCTTCCTCGTCGTACTTCGCGATCTTGAGCGCCTGGAAGCCCGGCATGTTGCCCGGCAGCTTGGCGAGGTCGAGGTCCTGGCGCGCGGGCCGGCGGAAGGTCTTCGCCAGGATCAGCTCGCGCGTGTCCTTCTGGTTGATGAAGTCGACGAACGCCTTGGCGTTTTCGGTGTTGGGGCCGCCCTTGATGACGGCGCAGCCCTCCATCTGGGCGGCCGTGCCGTCGGCGGGGTAGATCACCTTCACCGGCGCGCCGTTGCTGGCCCACACGTAGCCCGCGTACTCCAGCGACACGCCCAGCGGATACTCGCCGTTGCCCACGCCCTGGAACACGAGCGAGGAGCGGTTCAGCACCTTGGCGTTGGCGAAGAACTGCTCGACCTTCTTCCACGCCGCGTCGCCGCCGCCCCAGAGCTGCGCCAGCAGCGTGGTGTTGGTGTAGGCCGAGCCGGAATTGGCCGGATCGGTGAACGCGATCTTGCCCTTCCATTTCGGGTCGAGCAGGTCGTTCCAGCTCTTCGGCCCCTGGCCCTCGGGCAGCATCTTGGTGTTCTGCAGGATCACGAGAATGTGCAGGTTGTTGCCGATCCACAGATCGTCCGGGTCGCGGAACTCGGCCGGGATCGCGGCGGCGTTCTTCGACTTGTAGGGCGCGAACAGCTCCTTGTTGGAGACCAGCAGCGAGCGGCTGACGCCCCAGATGATGTCGCCCTGCGGGCGGTCCTTCTCGGTCTGGATGCGCTTGACCAGCACGCCCGAGCCGCCCGAGACGCCCTGCACCTTGATCGAGGTCGCCTTCTCGAACGCGGCGAAGACGAGCTGGTCGAGCGTGTTCTCGTTGGCGGAATAGACCACGACCTGCTTCTGCGCCAGCGCCGGCACGGCGGCGGCGAGCGCCGCCAGGACGGCCGCGCAGCGGATTCCCCAGCGGATTGCCAAGAGATTCATGACCGGATGCTCCCCTGCCCCGGAACCTCGATGTTTCAACATTACAGGGCCGCCCCTGGGGGTCAATACGGGCGGCGCGCGGTCCCGCCCGCCGCTGCGGGAATATTTCCGGCCTGCTATTGTCTTCTATCTCTACGGGGCCGGCCGCGGCCTCAAGCGGAGGGGGACCAGGAATGACCGCACAATTGACCGCCGATGCAGCGATCCTCGAAGCTCGGGCGCCGCAAGCCCTGACCCAGGCCGACATCGACCGGCGCATCTTCGAGCTCTACGACGAGTACTGCCACGGGCGCATGGACCGCCGGGAATTCCTGGCGCGCGCCGCCGCGGTGACGGTCGGCGGCCTGGCGATGGCGCAGGCGCTGTTCCCCCGCTATGCCGAGGCGCAGACGATCTCGTTCACCGACGAGCGCATCAAGGCGAAGTACGTGACCTACCCCTCGCCGGGCGGCTCGTCCGGGACGATGAAGGGCTACCTGGTGCAACCCACGAAGCCGGGGCCCTACCCGACCGTCCTCGTGATCCACGAGAACCGCGGCCTCAACCCGTACATCGAAGACGTGGCACGGCGCGCGGCCGCGGAGGGGTTTCTGGCCCTGGCGCCGGACGGGCTCGCGCCCGTGGGCGGCTATCCCGGCAACGACGACGACGGGCGGACGCTCCAGGCCGGCCTCGACCAGGGCAAGCTCCGCACCGACATGCTCAACAGCGCGCGCCACTTGAAGGCGCACGCCGCGTCGAACGGCAAGCTCGGGGTCACCGGGTTCTGCCGGGGCGGCGGCGCGGTCAACTTCCTGGCCGTCGCGCTCGGCGCCGACATGAACGCGGGCGTTCCGTTCTACGGCCCGGCGCCCGAGACGGCGGGGGTTTCGTCGATCAAGGCGCCGCTTCTTATCCAGTACGCGGAGAACGACGAGCGCATCAACGCGATGTGGCCGGCCTTCGAGGCGGCCATGAAGACGGCCGGCGTCAAGTACGAGGTGCACATCTATCCCGGGACGCAGCACGGCTTCCACAACAACTCGACGCCGCGCTACCACGAGGCGTCGGCGAAGCTCGCCTGGGAGCGGACGGTCGCCTTCTTCAAGAAGAACCTCGTCTGACGGCGAGGGCGGCGCGCTTCCCGGGACCTATTCGAGCGCGGCGCAGGCCCGCTGGATGCGCTTGCACGCCTCGACCAGGCGTTCCATCGACAGCGCGAACGAGATGCGGAAGTTGGGCGACATGCCGTAGGCCGCGCCGTGCACGGCGCCCACGCCGAATTCCAGCAGATAGTTGGTGAAGTCCTCGTCGGTCTTGATCTGCTTGCCGTCCGGCGCGCGCCTGCCGATCGCCCCGGCGCAGGAGGGGTAGGCGTAGAACGCGCCCTCGGGCTTGTGGCAGACGATCCCCGGCGCCTGGTTCAACAGCGCGACCGCCGCATCGCGGCGCTTGGCGAACTCCGCGGCGCGGCGGCGCACGATCTCCTGCGGGCCGTTCAGCGCCTCGACCGCCGCGGCCTGGCTGATCGAGCTCGGGTTGGACGTGGTCTGCATCTGCACCTTGGCCATGCCCTTGATCAGCTCGCGTGGGCCCCCGGCATAGCCGATGCGCCAGCCGGTCATCGCGTAGGTCTTACTGACGCCGTTGACCGTGAGCGTGCGGTCGTAGAGGCCGGGCTCGACCGCCGCCGGGGTGCAGAATTCGCGCCCGTCGTAGAGCACGTGCTCGTACATGTCGTCGGTCATCACCGCGACGTGCGGGTGCCTGAGCAGCACGTCGGTCAGCGCCTTCATCTCGGCCCGGCCATAGGCCGCGCCCGAAGGATTGTTGGGCGAGTTCAGGATCAGCCAGCGCGTGCGCGGCGTGATCGCGGCCTCCAGCGTCTCGGGCATCAGTTTGTAGCCGTGGTTCTGCGGGCAGCGTGCGAACACCGGCACGCCCTCCGCCAGCCGCACCAGGTCGGGATACGACACCCAATAGGGCGCGGGGACGATCACCTCGTCGCCCGGGTCGAGTGTCGCCATCAGGGCGTTGAGCAGCACCTGCTTGCCGCCGTTGCCCACGGAGATCTGGTCGGTCGCGTAAACGAGGCCGTTCTCGCGCTTGAACTTGGCGGCGACGGCCTGCTTCAGCTCGGGCGTGCCGTCGGTGTCGGTGTACTTGGTCTCGCCGCGCGCCATCGCCCGGGCGGCGGCTTGCTTGACGTTCTCCGGCGTGTCGAAATCGGGCTCGCCCGCGGTGAGCGCGATGATGTCGCGCCCCTGGGCCTTGAGCGCGGCCGCGCGCTGCGAGGCGACGCGGCTCGCGGAGGGCTGGAAACGGCCGAGACGCCCGGCGAGCTTGATCATTGCCCGGTCTCCCGCCGCCGGCCGAGCGCCGCGGGATTCACCAGGCACCGGGGATCGTAGGGCGTGCCGTCGAGGATCGCGTAGGCGTTCTCGACCGCCCGCAGCGCCACGCGGTCCATCGCCTCGCGCGTGGCGGCGGCGATGTGCGGGGTCGACACCACGTTGGGCAGATCGCGCAGCGGATTGTCCTTGGGCGGCGGCTCGTCGGCGAACACGTCGAGCCCGGCGCCGGCGATGCGCCCGGCCCGGAGCGCGGCCAAGAGCGCCACCTCGTCCACCACCGGCCCGCGCGCCGTGTTGACGACCAGGGCCGTGGGCTTCAGGCGCGCGAACTGCGCCGCGCCGATCATGCCGCGGGTTTCCTTGGTGAGGGGACAATGCAGGCTCACGACGTCGCTGTCGGCGATCAGTGCGTCCAGGTCCTTGACCAGCCGCACGCCCGTCGGCACCAGCGCGGTCGCCAAATAGGGATCGTAGGCCGACACCGCCATGCCGAAGCCCTGCGCGATCGCGGCCAGCGCCCGGCCGACATTGCCGAGGCCCACGATGCCGAGCTTCTTGCCCTTGAGCTCGCCCGCGATGTGGCCGGGGCGGGCCCAGCCGCCCGTCCGCATCGAGCGGTCGAGCGCGATCAGCTTGCGCGTCAGCGCCAGCATCAGGAGTATCGCGTGCTCGGCCACGGACTGGGCGTTGCCGCCCATCGCGTTCATGACCGGGATGCCGCGCGCGGTGGCCGCCTCGACGTCGATGTTGTCCACGCCCACGCCGTGCTTGGAGATCACGCGCAGCGCGGGCGAGGCCGCGATGTCCTCGCCGGAAAACCGGATCGTGCGCGAGATCACCGCCTCGAAGCGCTCGCGCTTGCACAGCGCCAGCAGCTCGGCCGGCGCGGTCTGCGGGCCCGCGAAGGCGAGCCGCGCCTGCCGGCGCTCCAGCAGCGCCCGCGCCGGCGCCGCGATGTCCTGGTCGGTGATGAGGAACGACGCGCCCATCGAGTGCCTGGCACGAACAGGGTGGCGGTGGGGGCAGTCTAGAGTGAACCGTTCTCCCGGCCCAGTTCCCTGTTAAACAGGGAAAATACAGGGAATTTTTCTGTTTTGCCGGGGTTGGTCGTCATAATCTTGGCAAGAAGCATCGCAATTGCGAGCACTTGGCGACCAATTCCCTAAAACGAAGAACAGGGAATTTTGTACCTTTGAACAGGGAATTGTGTTCACGGAACAGGCTATGTCTGTGCAATCAATTGCAACCTTGGTAAGCGTCTAGTGCCTCAATTTTATCTAGGGTCAAATCGGCGACCGCCTGCACCAGCTTTCGGGTTTCGTCCTCCAGCTGCTTCAACCGACCGATTTCCGCGATCTCCGCCCCGGTGAATTGCTTCTTCCACCAGCAGATCGTGACCTCCGCATTACCTAAGCTTCCGGCAGACATCCTCGGCCACCGTTCCGATTTTGGCCTGCCTGAAGGCAAAACCTATCTGTTCTTCCGTGTACCTCGTCTTCGATGTGGCACATCATCCTCACTCGGGAAATGTGCCCGAAAATTCAACTCAAGTTCGGTCTAGAAAACCGGGTCAGGGCCACCAGCCGTCAGCGCGCGCGCCCAAGCGAAGGCCTGCTGCCCGCGCTTTGGAGCGGGCCTGGGTGGAAGCACCACGGCGCCGTCGAAGGGAGCACGCACTGGTTCTTGTCCATCCCAGGCCGCGATCGCGCCCTTGGGAAATACCTCAAATCCGGCATAGGAGCAGGCGAGGCGAAAATCATCGGTCGCAGCTAGTACCGCCTCGACGATTTCGTAGCGCTCGATCGCTTCGCTGGGTTCTGGCGCGGCGCCCAGCCGCGTCGCTTCTGCTTCGCCGATGACTTCCGTCACGGCCAGAAACCGAAGGGCCGCCGCAAACGCGGTTACCGCCGTCGATCGAGCGAAATGCTGGCCGCATTCCACGATGAGCCCTACGGCCGCGCCGCCGGGATCGCGGAACGGTGGGTAGTCGATCATATGGAAGCCTTCATGCCAAACGCCGGGCAGGAACAGCTGTCGAGCCGGATAGCCCAGCCGGTCGGCGAACGCGCGCGCGCGTGGCAGGTTTCCCAGCACGAAAAAAGGCTTCAGTGCGTGCCAAGTGGAATGGATGTCCAATAGCAAATCGACGCTGCGGACGACTGGCCGCAATTCGCGCGCCCGCGCAGCCTCGGTCGATATCGAGTCGGAATCGATCAGGTCGTCCCGCCAGACGCGGTTGAAATCGCGGTCGACGAAGCGCGAATCCAGGCGCGAAGGCCCGAAACGCTCATAGGCCGCGACATTGGCAAGGCTGAACGTCAAGCGCCCGCGGACGGGTCGCACTCCGCTGTCGAGCAGCCGCTTCACGACTAGCATGCCGCACAGCTCGTTGCCATGCGTGAGTGCGTTGACCATTGCATGCGGGCCGGGAACGCCCGACTCGAAGCTGTGAACGTAGTCGACCCCGGTGTCCGACTGCCGGTATGGCGCCAAATCCTCCTGCCCGATCTCGACCGGATAGTCGGGCGGTGGCGGCAGGTTCCGGGGCCGCGCGATCATCCCTTGAGCGCGAGCGTGGCCACCACCTTCAGGCCCGCCTTGGGCGGCACTTGGGCGGCCAATCGCAGCCAACCGCCGAAGTTGGTCACCTTGGCGAAAGTTACCTCGCCCGGCTTGACCGGCAGGCGGAAGCTCGTGCCTTCGTCCGCCCAGTTCATGCCATCGGGCGAGATTTGCACGCGCGCGCGACCGGCCGGTGCGCGGCCCCTGACCGCCAAGGCGCGCACAAAGAACACCGCCTCGCTGGCCCAGGCCGCTTCGTATGGCTCGGTTTCGACCCGGCCGCCCCACGCCTCGCCGCGCGCGATCACCGCCGTGTAGGTGTTGCGGATGACGGAGGGCATGTCAGAATTCCCCCGACAGCATTACGGAATCGAGATAGAAGAACGTGCGCTTGTCGGTGTCGGACTCGGCGAAGAACACGAGGTTCAGCATGCACCACAGGTTCTTCATGGCGGGAATCACGATCGAGTTCACGCCAGCGCAGTCGAATGCCCGGTCGTTGCACTGGAAGCCCAGCCACTTCATCTCGGCCAAGTCGAAGTCGAAACGCAGGTAGTGCCAATTGATCTTGGTCGGAATCTCGTTGTAGCAGAGCTTTTGGCCGCCGCCTGGAATGTCCTCCCAGCCCTCGGGAGCCAGGTGATCGTGCGTGACGGTTTCGCCGCGGCCGCCGATGGCGCGGAACGGCGTGGTCGTCTGCTTGAACTGCCATTTGAACATGCGCTCGCCGTCGAGCGCGTTCAGATACCGCAGATGAGGCATGACGCGATGCGCGCCGTTCTGAAGATCGAAACACAGTCCGACCGCGCGCACATCCTGGTCCGACAGCTTCAGTTCATTGGCCTCTGGCTTGAACGTGAAATAAACCTCGACCCGGATGCGCGACGCCTTGCGGAAGGTGACGCGCTTGATCGCCGTGTTGCGCTCTCCCTTCACGGGCCGCGTGGCGACCTTGAGCGCGTAGGTGCCGTCGAACGCGCCGTGCGTGCCCGAATCCCAATGCGCGATCTGGCTCAGCATCGGCTGGGTGTGGCGCGCGTAGCTGCGGCTCATGGTATCGATCGAATCCTCGTAATTGCCGACCAGCGCGGTCCAACCATTCATGCCGTCGTCGAAATCGTCGAAATAGATGATGCGCGGCAGCGGATCGAACCGCGACAGGCGCGGGTCGGCACGCAGGGATGCGGTCCGGTTCATGGTTCTCCTCAAGCCTTGACGGCGCCGGCCGAAAGCCCGGCGATCAGGTATTTCTGCACCAGCATGACGAAGGCCAGGATCGGGATCAACTGCAGCGTGGCGGCGGCGAACAGGATGCCCCAGTCCACGCCGTCGATCGCGCCCACCATCTCGCTGATCACCAGCGGCGCCGTCTTGGCGTTGACGGCCGTGAAGATGAAGGCGAACAGGAAGTCGTTCCAGGCGAACACCATGATGAACACCGACGCCGCGATCAGGCCCGCGCCCGACAGGGGCAGCACGATGCGGCCCAGGGTCTGGCGCGTGTTCGCGCCGTCGATGGCCGCGGCCTCTTCCAGCTCCGCTGGAATCTGGTCGATGAACGCCTTCATGATCCAGGTGCCCAGGCTGACGAAGAAGGCGGCGTAGAGCACGATCAGCACCAGTTTCGTGTCGTTGAGGCGCAGCCAGTTGATGGCGGGGAACAGCGGCAAGGTCACGACGATCGGCGGCAGCAGGCGCACGACGATCATGAAGAAGGCCGAGGCCGTAAGCGCCCGGCTGCGGCGACGCGAATAGACGTAACCGGCCAGGAACGACACCAGCAGCGTCAGGGCCGTGGCGCCCAGGGAGACGGCCATGCTGTTCCACAGATTGCCGAAAAAGTCGGGCCAGCGCTGCCAGAGATTGACGTAATTGACGACCGTCGGCGCGAAGGTCAGGCGCGGCGGCGCCGCGAAAATGTCGCGCGGCAACCGGAACGACGACACCACGATCAGCAGGATCGGGAACCCCGACCACACCAGCACGAGGCCGAGCGCGCATAGCCGCAAGCCCCGCATGGCGATGCTTCTAATCGGCATGGGCGAACATCCGCTTGTACATCAGATGCAGGTAGTAGAGCCCCATCAGGAACGAGGCTAGCACCATCGCCCAGCCCGTGGCCGACGCCACGCCGAAATCGGAATAGCGGAACGCGTGGCGGTAGAGATAGACGGCCAGGACCTCGGTTGAGCGCGCGGGCCCGCCGCCGGTCAGGAGCCACACCTCGGAAAAGATGCGGAAGGCGAAGATGTAGCGGAACAGCGCCGCCACCAGCATGGCCGGCACCAGCAGCGGCACAGTAACGTGCACGAACTGCCTCCAGGCGTTGGCGCCGTCGACCGTCGCCGCCTCGTACAACTCCTTGGGGATGCCGAGCAACGCGGTGTAGAGGATCACGAAAGTGAACGGCAGATGGTGCCAGACCGACAGCAGGATGACGAGCAATAGACCGTGCCAGGGCTCGACCGCCCAATCGAGCTGCGGCAGCCCCAGCGACTTCAAGACCAGGGTGACGGGGCCGGCGTAGGGTTCCATCAGGAATTTCCAGATCACCACGGCCACCACTTCGCTGATCGCGTAGGGCGCCAGCACCACGGCCACCATCGGCCGACGGAAGGGGATCCAGCCCTGGAACAGAACCGCCACGGCCAATCCCGCCACCAGCTCGCCGAACACGACCGCGTTCACCACCACGGCGGTGTTGACGAAGGCGCTCCAGAAATATGGGTCGGCCAGCACGGCTGCATAGTTGGCCAAGCCCACGAACACGGGGCTCGCGCCATAGGTCGAGCGCGAAAGACTCAGCCAAAACACGTAAATCGACGGCGCCAGCAACACAACGCCCAATAGCGTCAGCACCGGACCGGTCATGGCCCAGTGGATGGGACCTGGGCGAAGAGCGGCGCTCATGGACGCGTGCGGTTGCGCTCGACCGCGTCCCAATCCATTTCGATGCCGAGGCCCGGCCCCTGCGGCACCGCGAGCCTACCGTCGTGGAGCGACCCCGCGGCGCCGACCTCGGCCGTCGTCAGCGACTGGCGCAGCGGATTGGCAGGCACCATGCACTCGAAGGTGACGAAGGCCGGCATCGCCGCCGCGAGTTGCAGGCTGGCGGCGGCGCAGATCGCGCCCGACCAGCCGACATGGGGCGCGTAGCCGACGTGAAACGCATGCGCGAGGGCGGCAATGTCGCGGGTTTCGCTGACGCCGCCGGCGCGCGCCACGTCGGGCTGGATCAGGCCGACCAGCCGACCCTGGATCATCTCCGCGGCGTGGTGAACGGTAAAGTCGCTTTCCCCGGCTGCCAGGCGGATCGGTAGCGAGCGCCTGAGATTCGCGTATCCGGCCATGTCCTCGGGCGCGATTGGCTCCTCGAAAAACCAATAGTCGAGCTCGGCCAGCGCCAAACCCACCTTGACCGCGTCGTCGAGATCGAAGGCCCAATTGGCGTCGGCGCCGAGCCTGATATCAGGCCCCGCTACGGCCCGCATGAGCTTCGCTCGCTCGATGGCGAGGCTGGCCGGAGGGCCCAGCTTCACCTTCACCGCCTTGAAACCAAGCGCCAGGGCCGCGCGCAATTCGGACTCCATCGCCGCGGCGTCCGTCCAGTTGACGGACGAAGCGTAGCAATCGACCTCGGCCCTGCCCATGCCGCCGAGCAAACGGTGAATCGGCTGCCCCAGCGCCTTGCCGACGCAGTCCCACAGCGCGATATCCACGCCGGCTATGGCCTCGATGAGCATGCCGCCCGACCGGCCGCTGAGAGCGCGGCTCATCTTCATCCAATGCCGCCTGATGTGGAATGCGCTTTCGCCTTTCAGCATCGGGCCGAGCAATCCGTTGACGATCTCGGCATAGGCCGGGACGCCGAAGCGGCCCAGGCACTCGCCGTAGCCCACAATGCCGTCGGCGGTGGCGACTTCGACCAGCACGATCGACACGGCCCCGTAGTTGCCCTGGGATGTGCGCGTGCCTGCGGCCATTCTGGCCGTGAGCGGAATCGCGCGCACGCCGGTGATGGCAAGGTCCGTCATGCCGGGATCATCGCGGCCACGGCCTCGGCGTGGGCGAACAGCCCGGGGGCGCCGCCGGAGTGAAAGAACGCCACCGCCGCGCCGCGCGAAAAACGCCCCGCTCTGAGGTCGGATACCATCCCCGCCATCGCCTTGCCGGTATAGACAGGATCGAGCACCAATCCTTCGGTGCGGCCGACCAGGGCCAGCGCCTCGACCCCTTCGCGAGTCGGCATGCCGTATCCCGGGCCGATATTCCGGTCGTCGAAATCGAAATCGCCGGGATCCACGCGCGAATCGAGACCGAGGAGCTCCGCCGCTTCGTTGGCGCGGCGAGCGATCAGTGGCGCCATGAAGTCCGCCCTGCGCTGCACCGACACGCCGACGACGCGCGTGGGTGCCCGCAGATGCTTGAAGCCCAGCGTCAGGCCCGCGACGGTGAGGCCCGAGCCGGCGGCAAGATAGACCGCGCCGGGCGTCACGCCAGCCTGCGCGAATTGCGCGGTCATTTCCTCGGCGGCCGAAACCATGGCGGCCGCGCCGAGCGCGCCGGTGCGCCCCGGCAGGTGGATCACGTAGGCCTTGAGGCCGCGCCGCGCGAAATCCTGGACGAACTCGTCGAGCCAGCCGTCCACGCGCGGGTCGTAGGGATCGTCGGTCGGAATCACGCGCACCTCGGCGCCCAGCACGCGGTCGAGCAGATAGTTGCCTTGGAGAGGGGCGCCCTCCTTGCCGCGCAACAGCAAGCCGATCTTCAGGCCCAGCCGCGCGCAGGCCGCCGCCGCGGCGCGGCAGAAATTCGACTGCAAACCGGCCGTCGTGACGACGGCCCCGGCGCCTTCGGCCAGGGCCGCGGCCATCAGGTACTCGAGTTGCCGCGGCTTGTTGCCGCCCAGCGCGAGGCCGCTCAGGTCCTCGCGCTTGACGAATACGCGTGCGCCGCCGAGCGCCGACGCCAAGCGCGGCGCCTCCTCATAGGGCGTCGGCAGAACCGCCAGCCGCACCCGCGGCAGGCGCCGGGTCAATCCTTCGCGCACGCTCAAGGCAGCAGCGGCTGGACCCGCTTAGCTACTTCGTCCATCGCTTGTTGCGCGGGCTTGCGGCCCAAGACGGCGGCCTGCAGCTCTTCCACGAAGATGTCGCCGGCTTTGGCCGCGTTGTCGAAGGCGGGCAGAGGCACCCGCGCCACCTTCAACGTCGCCGCTTCGGCCGCGGCATAGGGGATCTTGCCCGAAAAAGCGGGATCGGCGTAGGTCGAGGCCCGGACCGGCCCGTTGCCATTGAGCGCGGCCCTGAGCGTAGCTTCCTTGGACGACAGCTCCTTGATCAGGCTCCAGGCCAATTGCTTGTTCTGAGCGTTCTTCGGAATGCACATGGCCCAGAACTCAGTCTTGGCTGGCGCAGCGTTCGGGTACTTGGACTGCAGCTCGCGCGACGCCGGCAACGGCATCACCTTCATGGCGCCGGGGTGCTTCGACTTGTCCTTGTCGTTGTAGAACTGGGTGCGGCCGAACGAGTTGATGGTCATGGCCACGCGGCCGGTCTGCATCCAGGTGTTGACCTCCTCGGTCTTGATCGCGGTCCAGTTTCTGGGCATCACTCCCGCGGCGTAGAAATCGCGCAACGTCTGCACCGCGCGCACCATTGCGGCCTTGTTGACCGCGAGCTTGTAGTCCTGGGTGATGAAATCGCCGTCCCAGGCGCGGGCGATGTCGATAACGTTCGGGTAGTTGTCGCCTTCGATCAGGAACCCGAACACCTGCGTGCCGTCGGCGCGGGTGTATGTTAGCTTCTTCGCGGCCTCGATCACGTCCTCGAATGTCTTGGGCGGCGCCACGCCCTTTTCCGCGAACAGCGCTTCGTTGTAGTGGAATCCGGTGGTGGCGTGGCGGTAAGGAATGCCGTACTGCTTGCCGCCGAACCTCAGCGCCGAAACCAGGCCAGGGAACAGGTCGTTCGCGTCCTGCAAGGGGTCCGATTTCATCAGGTCATCCAGCGGCGCTAGCAGGTTGGCGACGTTGGGCACGGCGCGCGTGTTCAGCAGAAACGCCGCGTCGATGCCGGTGGAGGCTAGGCTCGCCTCGCGGAACAGGCGTTCGTGCAGCGGACCGGTGTCGAACGTCACCCACTCCACGCCCACGCCGGATTTTTTGGTCCAGGCCTCAGCGGAATTGCCGCCCTGGGTGCCAGTCGCCACCGTCATGTGGACACGGTGCGACAGCACCGTGAGCTTGTCGGGTTTGGCCTGCGCCAGGGTGGGGCCCGATGCCGCTGCAGCAGCGAACGCGATCCCCGTGCTTAAGACGTCGCGACGTGTCAGCATGGCGGCACCTCCCGATCTGTTTGGCCGCGGGCATCGATACGGCTGATGCGTTCCGCGCGCGTTTTGGCGGCGCCCCGTGTCGAGCGCGCCGAATGGAAAGAATAACTGGCCGCGCCGTAAACTCAACCGGCCCGGAGGTGCAGCCGTTTACGGTGCCCGGTCAGCGCCGAGGAACGCGGGCGGCTGCGGGGATATCAGCGGAAATCCCTACTCGCCGGCCATGCCCGGTTTGACTCGTCATGAGCATGGCGCGGCCGGGCCAAGCTCCACGCCCTCGACACGGCAATGCGGCTGGACGATCTTCGTATTCCTCCGGGCAACCGCCTGGAGGCCTTGAAGGGCGATCGGGTTGGTCGGCACAGTTTCCGCATCAACGATCAGTGGCGGGTTGTTTTGCGCGGCGCGAATGCGAGGCATGGAACGCTGAAGTTGCCGGCCGCCACAAGAGGTAATGCCATGACCGTCAAGCGGGAAGATTTGGACGCGGGCCGCGTCGACTTTACGGATGTGATCACCGGCCGGTGGCTTCCACCGGTTCATCCGGGCGAAATCCTACGTGATGATTTTCTTATCCCAATGGCGATCAGCGTTTACACGCTCGCAAAGACAATCAAAGCGCCGCGCTCGCGCGTCAACGACATCGTATTCGGCAGGCGGGCGATTACCACTGATACTGCGCTTCGACTCGGCCAGTATTTCGGCATTACGCCAGAGTTCTGGATCAACCTGCAGGCCCGGCGTGATCTGGATTAGGCTAGGCGGACGCTGCGCGGGCGCATTGAGCGGGAAATCGAGCCCCGCGTCGTATAACGGCGCCTGTCGCTGGTCCTGCCTCAGAATTCTGTCCTCCTGGAATTCCGATTTTTCCTGCGGTGGATAATTGTACGCGTACAACCATTGACCACCGCGCGGTGCGGAGTTCATAGGTGGATGAAACTTTTGGTATGGACAACCGCGAGCCAACGAAGATTCGTCGGGCCGGTATCGGTCGGCGTCCGCTTCAAGTTGTTCGGCGATAGCTTACTGAGACCTTGGCCGCAGCGCCCTGGGCCGCGCGGAGTGCGGCCGATATGCGCCCAGCCACGGCCCGCATGGTCTCCAGAATGGCGCCGCGGTCCTGCTTTTCCCCGTGCCTTCTGATTAGGGGCGCGGCGAGACAGGCGACCACTGCCCCATCCGCGTCGACCAGCGGGAAACTGACATCGGTGACCCCGACGACCATTGCGCTCGGCGCCAGCTCATAGCCGCGCCGGCGGATCAGCAGAAGCCGCTCTGCAAGATCCTTCCCCTGTAGCCGCGCCAGCCAGCTTGCCCGCTCACCCTCCGGCAGCGAGGCTAGGTATACGCGCCCAGACGCCGACAAGGCGATCAACACACCGTAGCCCACGCGCAGCATGAAGCTGACCTCGCCCGGTCCCTCGACCCGTGCCACGGTCACCATGCGCTCGCCCGAGGGCACGCTGAGGTGGCAGGACTGGCGGATCGCCGCCGCCAGATGACGCATCTCAGGATAGGCGACGTCCAGCAGTTCGGCCACCGGCGGCTGGCGCAAGCCGGTGACGAACAGCTTGTTGGTGAGGCGGTAGCGGTCGGATTCCCGCTCGCGCACGATATAGCCGCGCGCCTCCAGTACGCGCAGCACGCGGAAGATCTCGCTCTTCGAGCGTTTGAGCGCGGAGGCAATCTCGCTCAGCCCCATCGGGAGGCGCGCGCCGGCCAGAAGCTCGACTACGTCGATGCCCTTCTCCAGCGCAGGCGCGCTGTAACGGCGCGTCGTATTGGCTGCCATCTGTTCTCCCGCATGCCCCAGCCAGCGGCCCGGATTGACACGTTCCGGGTCTGCCGGTAGTTTCCAAGATGAAACGTCGTTTGAAGAATAAAATCAAGCAAACGGCGCAAAGGGGCAAGCCGGCGGACCGCGGCAGGGGGGCGGGACCGCATGATTTACACCTTCAATTTCCGCGACGTGTTCGCCCAGTTCGACACGCTGCTGGGCGGCGCGCTGGTTACGCTCCAGCTCTCTATCGCGACCATGTTGCTCGGCTTGGCGATCGGCGTCGCCGGCGCGCTGGCGCGAAGCTGGGGGCCGCCGGCCGTCGGCCTGTTGGCGACGTCCTATGTCGAGGCAATTCGCAATACGCCGCTTCTGATCCAGCTCTTCCTCGTCTTCTTCGGCCTGCCCAGTCTCGGAGTGCGGCTCGACGCCACGACGGCGGCGGTTGTGGCGCTGACCATCAACCTCGGCGCCTATTCGACTGAAATCATCCGCGCCGGAATCGAAGCGATCCACAAGAGTCAGGTCGAGGCCGGGCTCGCGCTCGGCCTATCGCGCCTGCAGGTGTTTCGCTACGTCGTGCTGTTCCCGGCGATAAAAGTGATCTACCCAGCGCTGGCCAGCCAGTTCGTGCTCTTGATGCTCGCGACCTCGATCGTCTCGCAGATCGCCACGCCCGAGCTGTTCCACACCGCGAGCGTGCTGCAGTCCCGCACCTTCCGCGATTTCGAGGTCTACATCGTCGCCGCCGGCATGTACCTGGCCATGGCACTGATGTTCCGGATCCTGTTCGCCGGCATCCACCGCTGGGCGTTTCGGCGATGATTCGGGAAGTCAACTACCTTGACGTGCTCTATCTGGTCGCGGCCGGGCGCTGGACTCTCGCCTTGACCGCGATCGCATTCCTAGGAGGCGGTTTGTTGGGCCTGACGGTCATGATGCTCCGCATCGCGCCGGCCCGGCCTATCAATTGGTTCGCCATCGGCTGGATTCAGGCGATCCAGGGCACGCCGCTGCTGGCGCAAATCTTCGTGTTTTTTTTGGCTTCGCGATTTTTGGCGTCAAGGTCTCGCCGTGGACGGCGGCTGGTTTCGCTTTTTCAATCTACGCCTCTGCCTTCTTAGCGGAGATATGGCGGGGCTGCGTCGAAGCGGTACCGCGCCAGCAATGGGAAGCCTCGGCTGCCCTCGGCCTGAGCTTCCCGCAGCAGCTCCGCTACGTGGTGCTGCCCCAGGCGCTGCGCATTGCCATCCCGCCAACCGTGGGATTCTTGGTACAGTTGATCAAGAACACCTCGCTTGCCTCGACCATCGGCTTCATCGAACTCACGCGAGAGGGGCAGATCACAACTGGTGCCACATTCCGTCCGCTCACGGTCTACGGCATCGTTGCGATCCTCTATTTCTGCATCTGCTTTCCGCTGTCGCAATGGAGCCAGCATCTGGAACGGAGGCTCAATGTCGCTCGTTAGGCTGGAGGGCGTGACCAAGCGCTTCGGCCAGCTCACGGTGCTGGACCGGGTGTCGCTGTCTGTCGAGCCGGGCGAGATCATCGCCGTGATCGGCCGTTCGGGCTCCGGCAAGAGCACGCTTCTGCGCTGCATCAACGGACTGGAGCCGATCCAGGGCGGACGCATCCTGGTCGAAGACGATATGGTCAACGACCCCAAGACTGACCTACGCAAACTGCGCCAGAAAGTCGGTATCGTGTTCCAGAGCTACAACCTGTTCCCGCACCTCTCGGTCGAGCGAAACATCACGCTCGCCCCCACGGTGGTCAAGAAGATGCCGCCGGCCGAGGCGCGCAAGCTGGCGGAAGACGCGCTGGCGCGCGTGGGCTTGAGCGACAAGATCGACGCCTATCCCGACCAGCTCTCAGGCGGCCAGCAGCAGCGCGTGGCGATCGCCCGTTCGCTCGCCATGCAGCCCAAGGTGATGCTGTTCGACGAAATCACCTCGGCGCTCGACCCCGAATTGATCGGCGAGGTGCTGAAGGTGCTGGAGGCACTGGCCCGCCAGGGCATGACCATGCTGTTGGTAACGCACGAGATGGGATTTGCGCGCAACGTGGGCACGCGCGTTGTCTTCATGCACCAGGGCAAGGTGTGGGAGCAAGGCCCGCCTGCACAGATCCTGGGCAATCCCAAGACGCCCGAGATGAAGAGCTTTCTGGGCTCGGTATTGCACTGACCGGCCCCAACATGCGGAGGAGATCGACCATGAAACGTCTAGCCTTGATCGCCGCCAACCTGATGGCGCTTTGCCTGGGTACCGCCGGCCCGGCGCTGGCCGACCGCTTCGAGGACATCCTGAAGAACGGCGTGGTACGCATCGGCGTCCCGCTGGACGTGCCGCCCTTCGGCTCGGTCAACGCCCAGCGCCAGGCTGAGGGCTTCGACATCGACCTCGCGAACATGGTGGGCAAGGCCCTGGGCGTGAAGGTCGAGCTGCAGCAGATCACCGGCGCCAACCGCATTCCCTACCTCCTGACCGACAAGGTCGACATCGTGATTTCGGTGATGGGCCTCACACCCGAGCGCGCCAAGCAGATCATGTTCACCGCGCCCTATGCCGACACCTCGCTCGCGGTCTACGGCGCCAAGAGCCATAACGTGAAATCGGCCGGCGACCTCGGCACGCTCAAGGTTGTGGCGGCCAAGGGCACCACCCAGGACCTGGGCCTCGCGGAGATGAACCCCAAGGCCAACATCATGCGTACAGAAGACGACGCAACTGCCGCGCAAGCCTATATCAGCGGCCAGGCCGACATGATCGCGACCAACAGCTTGATCATCCCCGACCTGATGAAGCGCGCGCCGAGCAAGGAGTTCGACCTGAAGTTCGTTATCCGCCGCAGCCCGGCCCATATGGGCGTGCGCATGGGCGAGCACAGTCTGGTGCGCTGGCTCGACAGCTTCATCTTCTTCAATACGATGAACGGCGAGCTCGACAAGCTGCATCAGAAGTGGCTGGCCGCGAAGATGATCCCGCTGCCGACATTGTAGCGCTCGGACGTCCCTTCACCCGTCCTTCGCTGGCGCAGAAACTCTCTCCCCGCTTGCGCGAGGTGAGGGATCAGACCCTCGCCCAGTTCTTACGGGGAGAGAGTCGGAACGAAGCGAGTCGGTGAAGGACCGCACCGGACATCTGGAGACACAACATGGAAGTCGAGTGGTCGCGCCTCAAGGCGCGGGAATTGGTCGAGCTGGCGCGGCGGGACGCGATCGTACTGGTGCCGATCGGTGCGACCGAGCAGCATGGCCCGCACCTGCCGGTCCAGGTCGACGCGCGGCTGGCGGGCGAGGTGTGCCTGCGGGCAGCGCGCATCGTATCCAAGCGTGAGCCGATCGCCACCCTGCCCTCGATCTGGTTTGGCATGTCCGAGCACCACATGCGCCTGGGCGGCACGATCACGCTTGATTTTGAGACGATGTACGCGGTGATCCGCTGTGTCGTGCGCTCGCTGCGCGAGCACGGATTCCGGCGCATCTTCATCCTCAACGGCCATGGCGGGAACACCACCGCTCTGGAGAACATCGTCGGCGAGCTCACGATGAAGCATCAGATACCGCTGGCCTGCGGCACCTATTGGGACATCGCCCAAGAGGCCATCGCCAAGCTGCTCGAGAAGCAGAAGCGTCTGCTGCACGCCTGCGAGGCCGAGACCTCGATGATGCTGGCGCTGACCCCCGAGCTGATCGACCGCGACGAGCTGTCGCAGATGCACGGGCCGTACATCCCTGGTCTGTCGGCCATCGCCGGCGCGAACCCGGCCGCCTATCGCTGGCGCTACATTTCGAGCCGCTCGCCCAATGGCGTGATCGGCGACGCGTCCAAGGCCACGCCGGAGAAGGGCGAAAAGCTGCTTTCCGCCATCGCCCAGGCATTTGCCGACGCGCTCATGGTCAAAGAATTCTGGTCGACGCCGGTCTGAGCACTGTCGAGACATCTTGGTGACCGACACGGACATGGGCAAGCGGTAGAAAAAGGCACCGCGGCCGGGGCGCCGACGAAACCGCGGGGCCGCAGGCCTCAAAACATTTCTCAGGGCATCTTGCACTGAGGGAACAATGGAGGAGGACACAGTGGGTTCGTTCTACAAGACCGTGGTCGCAGCAGCCGGCCTGTTTACCGCCTGCCTCATGGCACCGGGCGAAGCGCGGGCTGACAAACTGGCCGACATCCTCTCGAAGGGTGTTGTGCGCATTATTGTTTTCGCCGACGTCCCGCCGTTCAGTTCGATCAATACCAACCGCGAGCTGGAAGGTTTCGATGTCGACTTGGCGAAGATGGTGGCCCAGTCGCTGGGCGTGAAGCTCGAGTTGGTACAGGCGACGGCAGCAAATCGTATCCCCTACTTGATTACCGACAAAGCCGATATGAACGTCGCGGCCATGTCGGTGACCCCCGAGCGTGCACGCCAGGTGATGTACAGCGCGCCCTATGCCGACACTTCGCTGGCCGTATTCGGGCCGAAATCGCTGGCGATCAAAGGACCGGCCGACCTCGGCCGCAACAAGATCGCCGTCGCCAAGGGCACGACCGAAGATCTTACATTGACCGCCGCGGCCCCTGGCGCCGACATCATGCGCCTGGAAGACAATGCCACCTCAGTCCAAGCTTATCTGTCCGGTCAATCGCAGCTTCTGGCGGCCAACAGCGTGGTAGTGGTGGAACTGGCGAAGAAGAACCCGAACAAGGAGTTCGACTTCAAGTTCGCGCTGCGCCGGGCGCCTGCCCATGTGACCGTGAGAATGGGTGAGCACAACTTGCTACAGTGGATCAACACCTTCATCTTTCAGCAAACCCTCAACGGCGAGCTCGACAACCTGCACGTGAAGTGGCTTGGCGGCAAGATGACCGCCCCGCTGCCGCCACTTTGACCTCTCGTTCCTCTTCCTCACCTGGGGAACAAAGGTCAGCGCCAGCGACCCGGACATTGGGAATGCCCGGGCCGGGAAGAGTTCACCTGCTCTGCCCGGCCCGCTCATTCAAGGGGAGAGGAACAACGGTAGGGGCGGTTGCCGGATCGAGGTACTATGTCCAAGCACGACTTCACCCAGGAGGAGTTTGCCGACCGCCGCTTGCGGGTGCGCCGGGCGATCGGCGCTGCAGGCCTCGATTGGCTGGTCGCTTTCCATCCCGTCTCGATCCATTGGCTGACAGGCTCTGACGCGAAGAGCTACCAGGAATTCCAGTGCCTGCTGATTCCGGCCGGGGATGGGCCGCTGACCGTGCTGACGCGCGTAGGCGAATTGAACGAATACCGCGACGACGCGCTGGTCGACGAGATCGTCAGCTGGGGGGGCGGCGTCGCCGAGGACCCAGTAGCGGCGTTCGCGTCGCTTGCTCGACGTCTTGGTCTGTCGGGAACGCGCGTCGGCATGGAGGTTCCTGCCTACTATCTGCACCCTCACCACTACGTGCGGCTGAAGGACTTGCTGGGTACCGCACTGGTGGCCGAACCGACCAACCTGATTGCCGATCTGAAGTTGGTAAAATCCGCCGCCGAACTGGCATATGTTCGAAAAGCGGCCCATATCGCCGACACCGCAATGGACGCGTTTGCCGCCGCATTATCGGCGGGTCGCAGCGAGCTATGGCTCGCCGGCAAGGTCTACGACACGCTGCTTTCGACCGGTAGCGGCCTTGCTGCCAGCCCGATCAACCTGGTTTCCGGGGAACGTTCCGGGTTCAGCCACGGCGCGCCTACAGGGCGCGTGCTGCTCCCGGGTGACGACGTGAACATCGAATATGGCGCTGCCTATCGACGTTATACTGCCACCATCGGTCGGCAGTTCTGCCTTGGCTCGCCAACCACGCGAATGCGAGAAATCTATGCAGTCGTGCGCGCCGCCTGCGACGCCTGCATTGACGCCATCCGTGACGGCGTGCCCGCTGTGGCGCCCCATGAGGCTGCATGCCGGATCATTGCCGAAGCAGGATTGTCGCATGGCCGCGTACACACTTCCGGCTACGGGTTGGCTCCCGGCTTTCCGCCCACCTGGGGCGAACCGCTGCATATGCTGAACGGCAGCCCCTACACGTTACGCGCCGGCATGGTGGTGACCGTAGAGCCGCCGGTCTTCCTCGGGGACGAACGCGTCGGCGCCCGCATCATCGACAATGTACTGGTGACCGACAGAGGCGCAGAGCGGCTGTCGCGGAGCACACGCGAGCTGGTCGTCATCGAATAGGCCGGAGTTCGTGTTCCCTGATGTCTATACCGAAACTCGGTACCGTGGGCGTTCCCAAACCTTGGGTACAACGACGTGAGACCGCAAAGCGCGATCGGTGACAGGACGCCGATGTCTTTGATCCGTGAGCCCTTGGAGCAATCCGGGGCATCGAATGGGCCGGAGATTCTCACCTAGACCGGTCCAAGTTCTAGGATGCGGCCACACCGACGCACCCCGTGCAATCTCCGGAGCAGCAATTGGGGCGATCAGCGCCGATTTCTCGTGCGTCAGGTCGAAACGCGTGCTCGTGGTCCGCCTTTGCAGACCATGAATCACAGCACGCCCAGATTGTGAATCCCCCATTGAATACAGACCCCAGTTTTTAGAGCTCACCGTGAATCCGCAGTGTACCCCACCGATGATTGTTCGGGCTCAGTTACCTGATTAGGTTGTGTACGTCGGCGAAGATCTTCGGGCGGCCGCCATGCGACTGCGGCTTCCAATGCCAAAATGCTTGGAAGCCAGAGCAATGCCAGCGCAATACTGTGCCCGGCTTGACGATGATGGTGGCCGACATAATGAAAACCGTAGGCGATAATGCCTGACGAAAATCCGCCTACCGACATTTGTTAGGTGTAGTCGCTTCTGCACTTTTCACGCGGCGACTTAGAGCTGACGGCGAAGCGCGGCGAATTCAAGGATAAGCCGTGCTCGTGATCCCAAAGCCGAGAGAACCATGCCGATAGGCTGGTGGGAAAGTGACGCCATTGCCTCGACATTGCCTGCCCTGCCGCGTCACTCAAGCCGGATGGGGCCCTTGGGGTAGGGGCGCGGATTGGCGCGCTGGCAATCCTCGGTGGCTTCCACCATCAATACAGCCCCGAATGACTTTTCGGTATAGACTACCAGGCAAGCAATTGCTGAGCAGAACCTTCAGGCTGTCGACAAGCAGCCCGTTACCGGCTGTTGGCGACGACCGACCTTTTTCCAATTTTCGGCGGCGCTCCCGATCTGCCCGATTGCGCCTGCAAGCGTCGGATAACATCACGATAGGCGCCAGTGATGTGCGCCTTGATCAATTTATCGGCAACTGCGAGTTTTCGCCTCCGAAACGCGTCAAAGATGACGCGATGATCCTTCAACGCCTGTGACTTCGCCTCGGGCCGGTTGATCTGGACGCGCAAATAGCGATCCGTAGCGCGATAAAGCGACAGGAGGATCGCCAGCATCCGCGGACGCGCGGCCGGCCGGCACATCGCTGCGTGGAAGGCCCAGTTTAGGCGGCTCAGCGTTTCTGGATCAGCGTCGAGGCTCAGCGCTTTCTCATACGCGGCCAGGCAATGCTGCAATTGACTGATGTCGGCGTCCGTCGCGGCGGCGAGGGCCTTCTGGAGCATGATTGGCTCGAGCACGAGGCGCGTTTCGAACAAATCGACCGCGTCTTCCGGCGTCAGCGACGCCACGATAGCACCCTTATGCGTGTGGATGACGACCAATCCTTCGGTCTCGAGCTGCAGCAGCGCCACAGCGAATTGACCTATTTGCTGGCCCAGAACAGGCGCCAGCGGCAAATCCCGACCGACCTCCTGTCGGCGAAGCGCCTGGATACGTTCTCCCGTGCGCTGCGTAGCCGCCTGCGCAATTCTAGGAGCGGATTGCGCCGGGCCTACGTGCGCCACCTTGTGCAAAGCGTCGTGGTTGGCGAGCGGGCTATCGAGATTCGCGGCTCCAAGTCGGCTCTACTGGCCGCCGCCGCCGACCCGGAATGCGCCCATGCCGGCCGGGTGCCCAGTTCTGTACAGGAATGGCGGAGGGAGTGGGATTCGAACCCACGTTACGCTTTCACGTAAACACGCTTTCCAAGCGTGCGCCTTAAGCCACTCGGCCATCCCTCCTTGCGATGCGTGCCGAAGCGGCGGGACACTAGCCGAGGCCGCCCGGGGCGGCAACCCGAAGCGCCCTATCGGACGGGCGCGCAGCGGCCGATTTTGCTAAACTCCCGCCGACCGGGCCGGGCCGGGGGCGCCAAAGCGCGCGGCCGAGATGGGGAGGCTGCCGGCGATGCATGTGATCGGGCGATTCATCCGGTTCGTCTTGCGGCTTGCGGGCATCGTCCTGCTGCTGGCGGCGATCGTCGTCCTGGGCATGGACATGCTGGCCTCGATGCACCAGGGGGCGCCGCGCTTCGCGACCGCGGGCGAGTTGTGGGCGGCCGTGCACCGCGACAGCCTGCTTCTGGCCGAGCCGGCGATCGACCGGCACGTGTGGCCGGGGCTGTGGCAGGCGGTCGTGCTGCCGGTCCTGTTGTGGCCGGCGGCGGCGGTGCTGGGCGTGCCGGCGGTCGTGCTGCTGCTGCTGTCCTCGCACCGCCGGCGCCGGCGCGGGGGGATCAGGCCGTAGCGCCGGTCCGCGGCGGCTCGCCCGCCCATAGCACGGTCCGGTCGCGGCCCGC
>Ga0233425_10001693_pt1 | contig 47602 bp, 38 predicted proteins | sample Watercolumn_Towu_2_FD_181712 | JGI IMG/M metagenome (GOLD analysis project Ga0233425, IMG submission 181712) | Freshwater microbial communities from Lake Towuti, South Sulawesi, Indonesia - Watercolumn_Towuti2014_140_MG | ecosystem: Environmental > Aquatic > Freshwater > Lake | place...
GACCCGCACCCCCACCCCTGACGACCGCTTCTCCTTCGGCCTGTGGACCGTCGGCTGGACCGGCACCGACCCGTTCGGTGCGCCGACCCGCCCCGCCCTCGACCCGTGGGAGTACGCGGACAAGCTCGCCGAGCTCGGCGCCTGGGGCGTCACCTTCCATGACAACGACGTGTTCCCGTTCGAGGCGACCGAGGCCGAGCGCGACCAGATCGTCTCCCGCTTCAAGCAGGCCACCGACGACGCCGGGCTCGTGATCGAGATGGTCACGACCAACACGTTCTCGCACCCCGTCTTCAAGGACGGCGGCCTCACGTCGAACGACCGCTCGGTCCGCAGGTTCGGGCTCCGCAAGATCCTGCGTGCCGTCGACCTGGCCGCCGAGCTCGGTGCGACGACGTTCGTCATGTGGGGTGGCCGTGAGGGCGCGGAGTACGACGGCTCCAAGGACCTGTGGGCGGCGTTCGACCGCTACAAGGAAGGCGTCGACACCATCGCGGCATACATCAAGGACCGCGGCTATGACATGCGAATCGCGTTGGAGCCCAAGCCCAACGAGCCGCGCGGTGACATCTTCCTGCCCACGGTGGGGCATGCGCTGGCGTTCATCGCCGAGCTCGAGAACGGCGACATCGTCGGCCTCAACCCCGAGACCGGCCACGAGCAGATGGCCAACCTCAACTACACCCACCAGCTCGCCCAGGCGCTGTGGAGCGGCAAGCTGTTCCACCTGGACCTCAACGGACAGCGCGGCCTGAAGTACGACCAGGACCTCGTCTTCGGTCATGGTGACCTGCTCTCGGCGTTCTTCACCGTCGACCTCATCGAGAACGGCTTCCCCGGCCACCCCGAGGCGCCGACGTACACCGGCCCGCGCCACTTCGACTACAAGCCGTCGCGCACCGAACACCTGGACGGCGTGTGGGAGTCGGCCAAGGCGTGCATGTCGACCTACCTCGGGCTCGCCGAGAAGGCCAAGGCGTTCCGTGCCGACCCGCGGGTGACGGAGGCGCTCGAGTATGCCGGCGTGGCGTCGTTGCAGGAGCCGACCCTCGCCGACGGTGAGACGATCGAGGCGTTCCTCGGTACCGACGACGGCTTCGACGCCACGAAGGCGGCCGAGCGCGACTTCGGCTTCGTGCGGCTCAACCAGCTCGCCGTCGAACACCTCATCGGCTGACCACCCCGGGGAAGGACCTCATGACCGTGGAGCACAGGGAAGGGACCGACGTGGATACCGACGTGGAGACAACCGGCCAGCCGCAGCAGGACGTGGAGCAGCCGAACGCACCGCGCGGCGACGTGGAGTCGCGGGTGGACGACCTGCTGGCGCAGATGTCGCTCGGGGACAAGGCGGCCCAGCTGACGCAGTACTTCCACTTCGGGCGCCAGGACGACGCCAACAGCCCCGGCGGCGACTTCCTTCCGTCGCAACAGGCTGCCGCGGTCGAGGAGGCCATCGGCCGAGGCGAGGTCGGGTCGCTGCTGTTCGTGACCGACCCCGAGCAGGTCAACCGGCTGCAGCGGCTCGTCATCGAAGGCAACCGGCACGGCATACCCGCCCTCTTCGGTTTCGACGTCATCCACGGGCTGCGCACGATCTTCCCCGTGCCCATCGCGATGGCGGCCTCGTGGGACCCGGCCGCGATCGAGGCCGGTCAGGCGGTCGCCGCACGCGAGGCGCGGGCCGTCGGGGTGCACTGGACGTTCGCACCCAACGTCGACATCGCCCGCGACCCGCGCTGGGGCCGCATCATCGAGGGCGCGGGTGAGGACCCATTCCTCGGTGCTGCGGTCGCGGCCGCCCAGGTGCGCGGCTTCCAGGGCGATGCAGTCGGCACGCCGGAGCGGGTCATCGCCGGCCCCAAGCACTTTGCGGCCTATGGCGCGACAGTGGGCGGACGCGACTACGACGAGGTCAACGTCTCGGATGCCGAGCTGTGGAACGTCTACCTGCCGCCGTTCAAGTCGGCGGTCGACGCCGGGGCGGGGAACGTCATGACGGCGTACATGGACCTCAACGGCATCCCGGCGACCGGCAACGAGTGGCTGCTCAAGGACGTCCTCCGTGACGCGTGGGGGTTCCAGGGCTTCCTCGTCAGTGACGCCAACGCGGTGCGCAGCCTCGTGACACACGGGTTCGCTGCCGACCTGACCGACGCCGCCGCACGAGCCGTCGAAGCCGGCCTGGACCTCGAGATGGCGATCAGCGACGCGGCATACGCCCACCTCGTCGACGCCGTCGAACGCGGTCTGGTGAGCGAGGAGGCGGTCGACGCGTGCGTGCGTCGCGTCCTCGCGGCCAAGGTGCGCATGGGGCTGTTCGACGACCCTTACATCGACGTCGACGAGGCGCGTGAGGTCCTGGCTGACCCGGCCCACCGGGAGGCTGCGCGGTCAGCTGCCGAGCGCTCAGCAGTGTTGCTGCGCAACGAAAACAACGTACTGCCGCTCGACCCAGGCGCCCTGTCGTCCGTCGCCGTCATCGGCCCGCTGGCCGACTCGCGGCGCGACATCCTGGGGCCGTGGTGCTTCGACTTCGACCTCGACGAGACCGTGTCCGTGCTCGAGGGCATCCGCGGCCGGGTCGGTGACGAGGTGGAGGTGAGGTATGCCGCGGGCGTGCGTCCCGTACAGCGTGGCACGGCCTCGATCTTCGACGCCTTCGGGGGCAACAGCCCGGTGGACCCGGAGGGTTTCGACGACGAGGCCGAGCTGGCGCGGGCGGTCGAGACGGCGAGGTCGAGCGACGTCGCGGTGGTCGTCGTCGGCGAGTGGCAGAACATGGTGGGCGAGCAGGCGTCGCGCTCCTCGCTGGACCTGCCGGGTCGGCAGCTCGAGCTGCTGCAGGCAGTGGTCGAGACCGGTACACCGGTGGTGCTGCTGGTGATGAACGGCCGACCGGTGGACCTGCGGTGGGCAGCCGAGCACGTGCCCGCGATCCTCGAGATCTGGTATCCCGGCACGCAGGGCGGTGCCGCTGTCGCGAGGCTGCTCTTCGGCGACGTCTCCCCCGGCGGCAAGCTGCCGTTCACGTGGCCGCGGTCGGTCGGGCAGGTGCCGATCCACTACGCGCACACCACCTCTCACGATCCCGACAACCAGGGACTGCGCTACTGGGATGAGCCGAGCATTCCCCTGTTCGCGTTCGGGCACGGGCTGGCGTACTCGACGTTCGAGTACTCGGACCTCGCCGTCGACCAGGCTTCGGTCGGGCCCGATGGCGACGTCACCGTGACCGCCACCGTCACCAACAGGGGTGAGCGGGACGCCGACGAGGTGGTGCAGCTCTACCTGCACCAGCGGCACGGCGCGGCGTCTCGACCGGTCCGCGAGCTCAAGGGTTTCCAGCGGGTGCCGCTGCGGGCGGGTGAGTCCACACAGGTGCGGTTCGTCATCGGGCCCGACCAGCGGCGCTACTGGAACGCGGCCAAGCGCGACTGGGTGCTCGACCCGTCGACCTTCGACGTCTGGGTGGGAGGCGACTCGACCGCCGACCTCACGACCACGTTCGAGGTGACGCCCGACTGAGGCGCGCGGACGTCGCTCAGGAGGGACGCGGCATACCCAAGTGGTCGAACTGACGCTGACGCTCGCCGTCACCGCCGTGTTTGGTGAGGTAGTCGGCGGCTCGGCGGATGTCGGACACGAGGTCGTCGGCGAGGTCACGGCTGAGGCCGTTGCGCACGACGATGCGCTGCAGGATGCGGTTGGAGAGGTTGTCGGGCAAAGGGTAGGACGGCACCTGCCAACCGGTCGTGCGCAGCTGGTTGGAGGCGTCGAAGGCGGTCCACCCCGAGACCTGGTCGTCGACCTGCAGCGCAACGACCGGCATCATGAGTTCCCTTGTGTAGAGCGAGAACTCGGGCATGCGGTCGACTTCTTCGGCGATGTGTCGGGCGACGTCGAGCGTGGCCTGCTGCACCTGCCGGTAGCCCTCGCGGCCGAGCCGGAGGAACTGGTAGTACTGCACCATCACCTGCGACGCCGGGCGTGAGAAGTTGAGCGTCAGCGACGGGGTGTCACCGCCGAGGTAGGCGACGTGGAAGACCATCTCCTCCGGCACCAGGTCGGCCTCGCGCCAGACCACCCAGCCGACACCGGGCGCGACGAGGCCGTACTTGTGGCCGGACGTGTTGATGGACGCGACGCGCTCGAGCCGGAAGTCCCACTCGAGTTCGGGCTGCAGGAACGGCGCCAGCATCCCGCCGGAGGCCGCGTCGATGTGCAGGGGCACGTCGAGCCCGGTGTCGCGCTGGATCTGGTCGAGGGCGGCGGCGAGCTCGGCGATGGGCTCGTAGGCGCCGGTGTAGGTGACGCCGAGGATGCCGACGACACCGATGGTGCGCTCGTCGACGTGGTCAGCGAGCTGGTCGCCGCGGAGCACTGGGTGCTCGTCGTCGATCGGCACGAGCCGAGCCTCGACGTCGAAGTAGTTGCAGAACTTCTCCCAGCAGACCTGCACCGCCGAGCTCATCACCAGGTTGGGCCGGTCGGTGTCCTTGCCCGCGGACCGGCGCGCCGCCTGCCACCGCTTCTTGAGCGCCAGCGCGCCGAGCATCGCAGCCTCCGACGAGCCGACGGTAGAGGTCCCCATCGCCCGCGCAGGGTCGGGCGCGTGCCAGAGGTCGGCGAGCATCCGCCAGCACCGGTGCTCGACCTCGGCGGCCATCGGGTACTCGTCCTTGTCGATGAGGTTCTTGTCGGCGGCCTGCAGGTAGATCTGCTCGGCGCGCTCGTCCATCCACGTGGTCACGAAGGTCGCGAGGTTCTGCCGGGCGTTGCCGTCGAGCTGCACGGCGTCGTGGACGAGCTGGTATGCCGTGTCGGGCAGGGAACCGCTGTCGGGCAGCCGGTAGCGCGGGATGGAGCGTTGCAGCTCAGGCCTGGCGAAGATGGGCGTGATGACCAGGTCGTCGGGACGCTCGGGCTCGAATCGCACCATGGGCCACTCTTGCGTCGCGGCGGCGCGCACCGCAACCGGTGCGATCCGCGGCATACCGGCCATCCCGCTTGCTCAGGCTCGAGCTGTCACGGACGCACGCGAGGTGCCGTCGACCGGCGGCGCAGGCCCTCGAGGAGCGCGGTGCGGCCGGCTTCGGTGACACGCACGTGTCGGTCGAGAACGGTGCCGTCTCGCTCAACCCAGCCGAAGACCGCGAGCAGACGCAGGACGTCCCAATTCACGACAGCCGCATCGTGCCTGTTGATCCGGTCGTTGCCCACCATGAACTGAGTCCGCAGCCCGCGCAACAGTCCCTCCTCCAGCTGGTCGACCGGCAACCACGTCGCGGGTTCGGCGGACAGGAGCATTATCGAGGTGATGGTCGTGGCCTCGCCCAGCCACGCATCTGGTCGGTATGCCGCGTCGAGGACCCTCGCGGCAAAGTCACGGGGACGTCGCCGAGCTTGTCGTCCCTTGGGGGACAGCGAGAGCAGCCCGCGCCTTGTCGTGGTGAGGCCCGCGTCCTTGGCCAGCTGTCTGAGCGAGGTCAGGTGGGGCAGGTTGCTCTCGCCGCGCAGGGTGGAAAAGGGATGCATCTCGAACCAGCCGTAGCGCTCGTCAGCGGCGAGGGCCAGGGCCTTGGGCAGGTAGCCGGCCTGCGTGAGTTTGGCGCCGTCTGCGAGCCGGTCCAGGAGCCACGTGAGCGGCTCGAGGGTGTCCGCGACCTGGTCGAGTCGGGCATCAGCGGCGCCAGGCCCCTGCGCGTCGAGCGAGTTCGATGCCTGCTGCAGCCCTGGGCTGACCGCAACACCCTGCCGCGGCAGGTCGCGCAGCCAGGCGGACCGGCGTTCGTCCAGGACCGACTGCAGGACGGTGCGCGGGTCGTCCGGTGTCAGCGGTTCGAGCAGCTCCGCGCGTGTCACCTCATCGGTCACCTGACGCCAACCTCGTTGTCCTGGTACGAATTTCCCCGCTGCCAGAGCCTCCTCGAGTGCCACGCTGACTCGCATGGTGGCGCGGTACTCGTCCACTCCCGTGACCGCACCCCACGCGAGGAGGTCGGTGTCGGGCACCGCGACGCCGGAGCTGTCGAACGCCTTGGTGAACTGCTTCCGGGCCCGCTCGGTGTCATGGGGCCAGAGGTCGATCAGGGTGTGCGTGGTCTCGGAGCGGCACAAAGCGGCATACCGGTCGAGCCCGGCCGCATCGAAGACCGCCGCCAACGCCCGCGCGACCTCGTGGTGCTCTGCGGGCTCGACGAGCCACTTCATCGGCAGCGAGTACCAGAGGAAGCCCTGGAGCTCGATCTGAGTGAGGTCCGCCCAGGTGGTGTCGTCCTCCTCGGGGAGCAGCCAGTTCAGCGCGGCGCGGGCATTCTCTCGGTGGTCGGGGCTGACCGCAGCGAGGGCTTCGTCGATGCTGATGCCCTCGACCCTGGGGTTGGTCTCGGGGCTCACGCCACCAGTCGATCACATCGCCGCGTCGACGAGGGGTGGATGCTGCCGACGATGTGCCGACATCCGGCGCTCTGGGCGCAGAAAGCCCCGGGGATGGTCCGGTTCGGGCGCCGCCACGGGCTGCGCACCGGTCGAGGCAAGCCGGTGGCCCCGCCGTTGATGTGGCGGGGTGTGGGGCGGGGTCACGCTGGTTCTTGTGCGGCCCGTCTCGCGAGGAGCTGGTCGTAGCTGCCGCGGGTGAGGTCCCATTCGACGCGTTCGCCGTCGGAGTCCTGGACCACGGCGCCGGCGAGGTGGCGGGTGTGGACGGTGGTGTGGTGGTGTTCGCACAGCAGGGCGGCATTGGTCAGGTCGGAGGGTCCGCCGTCAGCCCAGTGCACGAGGTGATGTGCGTCGGCCCAGTGTGGTGGCATCGAGCAGCCCGGGTAGGTGCAGCCGCCGTCGCGCAACCACAGCCGTCTGGTTTGGGCGGTCGTGAAGAACCGAACCGCCGTGCCCTGGTCGAGGATCTCGCCGGACGAGCCGAGCACCATCGGGATCACTGACGCGTCACAGGCCAGGCGTCGCACGGTTTCAGGGGCAAGCATCGTGCCGGTGTCGGAGCCGCCGACGGTCACGCCCGCCCCACGGAGGGCAGCGGTCAGCGAGTCCCAGTCCATGGTGACGACGAGCTGGGCTTTGGCCTGCGACCCGAGGCCTTGGCCGTCGGCGACGGCGCGTCGCACCAGCGAGACGAGGGCTTCTCCGCGGCGTTGGTCCGAGGGGCGCAGGTCGCGCTCACCGTCCACGGGGCGCGGCGCCGACAACGGACCCAACGCTGCTTCGAGGACGGCCTTGCCTTCGAGGTCCAGGACGAGCCGGTACTCGGCGGTGCCGGTGCCGTCTTCGACCGGTTGTGACAGTGCCACGAACCTCCGTGCGGCGTCCTGCTCGGCTTGTAGCTGCCCTTCCAGCCCGTACTTGGCCAGCAGCGCCGGCCGCAGCATCCGACATCCCCGCGGGCCGTGCTTGACCGCCATGCTGATCAACCCCTCCAGCACGTGCGGCTCCGCGCCATCGGCGAGCAAGGGTCGCAACCGCTCAGCTTCCGCGACCACCGTCGCAGCCGACCGCACCGGCAACCGACCCGACAGGACCGCGTTGCGCACGGGCGCGTTCGCGGGCTTGGCGAAGGCCTGGGCGACCTCCACGACCGGCCGTGCGCCACCGGACCGGCTCGAGGGTGCGTGCTCGAGCACCCACTGCGTCACCGTCAACGCGGCGGCACCGTCCGTGGTCTCACCCCGCTCGATCGCCTCGGCAACCACCACCGTCTTGGCCGCCTCACACGCGACCGCGAGGGCGTCGACCTCTTCCAGCAGCTGCGCCAGGTCACCGCCACTGGGTGTCTGCCAGACAACCTGCTCGATCCCCGCCAGGGAAGCCCGAGCAGCGGCGACGCACTCGCGTCGCTGCTCGATGCTCGGGCTCTCCTGCATGCGACCAACTCTAGAACCCACCACCGACAGTCACCTTGACCCTGGACCGGCCCAGTTCCCTTGCCACACAACAGGTTTCGCATGCAAAAACCCTGGTCAACGCGCAACCCCCACACCCCCACCCTGTGGACAAGACGCCACTACGACACGGCCTGTGGACAACCCCGTCAACACGCGGTGGTGACTCGCGCGCACGCGCCAGCCACGCGGCATACCGACGTCTTTGTCGGTGCGCTGCGCCAGAATCTGCGCATGGCCTATGACACGGAGCTGGCCGAGCGCATCCGCACGCTCGTGCGCGACGAGCTCGACGTGACCGAACGGAAGATGTTCGGCGGGCTGGCGTTCCTCGTGGGCGGGAACATGTCAGTCAGCGTGAGCGGCCGCGGCGGGCTCATGGTGCGCCTCGACCCCGACGACGCCGAGGCGCGGCTCGACGGTGATGTCGTGGTGCCGTTCGAGATGCGCGGGCGGCCGATGAAAGGTTGGCTGCGCGTGCGCGAGCCCGGGTATGCCGCGGACGAGGACCTGCGCGACTGGGTCGAGCGCAGCCTCGAGTTCGCGCGCAGCCTCCCCCGCAACTGACGGCGACGGTATGCCGCGTGGCGGCCGCCGGACGCGTCGCCTACCTCGTGCGCGCCGCCAGCGCCTGTACCACCGCATCAAGGTCACCTAGGGCGTCGTCTCGCGCCAGGGCCGCTTCGGCCTGCGCCGCGGACTCCTCGAGACGTTCGGCGACCTCCGCGCCCGCCGCCGAGACGAGCACGACGACCTGTCGCCTGTCCTCGTCGGCGGCACCTCGGTAGGCCAGGCCGACATCCACGAGACCGTCGACGGCTCGGGTCGTCGAGGCCGGCGGCAAGTTGAGCAGCTCGGACAGCTGGCCCATCGTGCGACCCCGCGTGGCGTCGAGGCGACGCAGCACGCGCCACTGGTCGAGCGAGATGCCGACCGCCTGGAGCTCATGCGTCATCGCAGCGGTGGCGGCCCGCAGCGCGCCCGAGAGCACGTCGACCAGCCGCGGCCCGCGACCCGCGTCCTGCTCCCCACCGTCTCGCGCCACGCGCGCACTCCTTCCGGCCTCGCCCGGTCGCGACCATACTGGTCCGCGATGCTGCACTCCACCACTCTGCTCGACCCGCTCGAGGCGATGCTTGTGCCTCCGACGCCGAACGAGCTGCGCGTTGCCCTTGCGGTGCCGCGGACCGGACCGCTCGGCCTGACCAGCCCCGCGGTGCTCGCCTCGGCAGCCTTGGCCGCGGAAGAGGTGGACGCTGCCGGAGGGATGCTCGACCGCCGCCTCGCCCTCGTCGTCGTCGACGCGGGTCGCGCTCCTCGGGAGGTCGCAGCGGAGGTCGGGTCACTCGTCCTCGGCGGTCACGTCGAAGCGGTGGTGGGCCTGCACACCTCCGACGTGCATCGCGCGGTGGAACGCGTCACGGCCGGCCGGGTGCCCTACCTCTTCACGCCTCCCCACGAGGGTGGTGGACGTTTGCCTGGAGTGGCACTGTTCGGGCCGGGACCGACCGAGCAGCTCCAGCCGGTCATCGACCACCTGACCTCGCGCAGCTTGAGCCGGTGGGCGCTGGTGGGCAGCGACTACATCTGGCCGCGGTCCGTCCACGCCGGGGCCGTCCCGCTCATCCGCGACGCCGGTGCTGACGTGGTCGGGTCGACCTACGTGCCGCTCGGGTCCGTCGACCCCGAACCGATCATCGAAGGCCTGCGTCGCTGCGGTGCGCAGGCGGTGCTGCTCAGCCTCGTCGGGCGTGACCTCGCGACCTTCAACCGGGCGTTCGCCGCCTCGGGACTGCTCGGCCGCGTCGTGCGCGTGTCCGGCGCGCTCGATGAGACCGGGCTGCTCGAGATCGACGGCGACGACAGCGGCGAGCTCTATGCAGCGATGGAGTGGTTTGCGGCCGACCCCGACGAGGACGGCTTCGTCGAGAGGTATGCCGCGAGGTGGGGGCCCGTCGCCCCTCCCCTGGGCGAGTATGCCCATGGGTGCTACGCCGGCCTGCAGCTGCTCGCGCAGCTTGCGCGCCAGGGCGACCTCGACGTGGAGTCGTTTCCTGCGGCGGTGGCCCGGCGGCGTGTGACGCGCGGCCGCCTCGCCCGGGCGGACGGCATACAGCTGCTGGCGGTCTGAGCCCACTGCCGGGCGCACGGGCGCGCAAAATCGCCCGCTGCAGTCATTGTCAGCAGCTGGTTCGCTCTGCTTTGCTTCCATCTGGAAGTAACTGGTTGGCAGCGAGGAGCGATCCATGACCGCGGCACACGACGCAGGCGCCGAGGGAGGCACAGGAGCAGGTGCTCGGTCGGGCACCGGAGACCGGCAGCTGGGCGAGCTCGGGTACAAGCAGGAGCTGAGCCGCAGCCTGACCTTCACCGACCTGCTCGTCTACGGGCTCATCTTCATGGTGCCCATCGCACCGTTCGGAATCTTCGGCGGCGTGTTCCAGGGCTCGGGCGGGATGGTCGCCCTCACCTATGCAATCGGCATGGTGGCAATGATGTTCACCGCCAACTCGTACGCCGAGATGTCGCGCGCGTTTCCCATGGCTGGGTCGGTCTACACGTATGCCGGGCGAGGTTTCCGTCCGTGGGTGGGCTTCCTCACCGGCTGGGTGATCCTGCTCGACTACGTGCTGGTGCCGGGACTGCTCTACCTTGTCGCGGCGGTGGCGATGAACTCGATCGTGCCGGGCGTCGCAGTCTGGATTTGGTTGGCGTTGTTCGTGATCCTCAACACCGTCGTCAACTACATGGGCATCCAGATGACGGCGCGGGTCAACAAGGTCATGCTGGTGGCGGAGCTCATCGTCCTGGCGATCTTCCTCGTGATCGGGTTCGTCGCGGTCGCGCAGGGCAAGGGCAACGGGTTCAGCTTCGACGCGTTCTACAACTCCTCGACGTTCACGTGGTCGCTCGTGTTGGGGGCGGTGTCGATCGCGGTGCTGTCGTTCCTCGGGTTCGACGGCATCTCGATGCTGGCCGAGGAGAACAAGGAGTCGTCGCGGATGATCGGGCGGGCGATGGTGTACGCGCTGTTGCTGGCAGGCGCGTTGTTCATCGTGCAGACGTGGGTCGCCGCGATGCTGGTCCCGAATGCCGACACGCTGCTGTCGGACGGCGACCCCGGCGGCACGGCCTTCTATGACGCGGCCCGCGTCGGCGGTGGCGCATGGTTGGCGACGCTCACCGCGCTCGCCACCGCGATCGCTTGGGGTTTCGCGAACTCCCTTGTGGCGCAAGCGGCGACGTCACGGTTGTTGTTCGCGATGGCGCGCGACGGGCAACTGCCGGGCTTCCTGGCGAAGGTGAACCCGAAGCATCGCGTGCCGGTCAACGCGACGCTGCTCGTGGCCGGTGTGTCGCTGGTGCTCGGCCTCTACATGGCGTCGCGCGACGACGGCATCACGCTGCTGTCGTCGTTGGTGAACTTCGGGGCGATGTCGGCCTTCCTCGTGCTGCACCTGAGTGTCATCAACTATTTCATGCGCCGCCAGGGCAGCCGAGACTGGTTGCGGCACCTGGTGTTTCCGCTGATCGGGTTTGCGATCCTGCTGTTCGTCGTCATCAACGCCAAGGTCGCCGCGCAGACCCTCGCGCTCGCGTGGCTCGGGGTCGGGATCGTGGTGCTGGTGGTGTTCCGCTTGCTGCGCAAGGAACCGGAGCTGGCTGGGATGGAGGACGAAGGATGACCGAGGTCCACACGCTGCACCCTGAGCCCGACCAGCTCGCGTACAGCTTCGGTGGGGGCGACCCGTTGCTGCGGGTGGCGCCCGGGTCGGTGATCGAGCTGTCGACCGAGGACTGTTTCGGCGGCAACGTCCGCTCGGTCGACGACCTGCCGAGCCAGTCGGTGGTCTTTCCCTTCCTCAACCCCGTGACCGGCCCGGTCTTCGTCGAGGGTGCCGAGCCCGGTGACGCGCTGGCGGTGCACTTTGCCGAGATCCGTCCGCGCCGCGACTGGGCCGTGTCGACGACCTTCCCGCACTTCGGGGCGCTCACCGCCACGGGGACGACGGCGATGCTGCACGACCCGCTCGAGGAGCGGGTGTGGATGTACGACGTCGACGTCGAGCGCGGGGTGTGCCGGTTCCAGGCCCGCAACAGCGAGTTCAGCGTCGAGCTGCCGCTCGATCCTTTTCATGGCACCGTCGGCGTCGCGCCAGCGGCCAGTGAACGCATCATGTCGATCACGCCGGCCGCCCATGGCGGCAACATGGACACTCCCGAGCTGCGTTCTGGCGCAACGGTTTACCTGCCGGTGAACGAGCCGGGCGCATTGTTGGCGATCGGGGACGGGCACTGCCGTCAGGGCGAGGGCGAGGTCTGCGGCACGGCGGTCGAGGCCGCCATGTCGACCACCATCGTCGTCGACGTCGTCAAGGGCGCCGGGCCGCACTGGCCACGCATCCAGGACGACACTTTCATCATGTCGACCGGGTCGGTGAAGCCGCTCGAGGACGCCTTCCGCGTCAGCCAGCACGACCTCGTCACCTGGGTGGGCGAGCTGACCGGCATGGACGCTCTCGACAGCCTCCAGCTCGTCAGCCAGGCCGGGCTCGCGCCGGCCGGCAACGTGGTCGACACCAACTACACGATGGTCGCCAAGCTCCCCACTGCGGTCTTGGGGTCGGTGAGCATCTTCGACGACGTGCACGCCCGTCTCGCCGCAACCGGACGCGAGCACCTCGCCCACCGCTGATTTCGAGGTGAGGTATGCCGCGTGGTGGCCACGCGGCATACCTCACCTCGTCTCTTTGGCTGCGGGATTCGTGAAGATGCGTTGCTCGGTGAGCGCAGCTCAGGGGGCCAACGCCAGTTGCCGCAGCAGCTCGGGAATGCGCGCAGACAGCGTCGTGAACACGAGCCGGTCGTCGACCTTGTCGTAGTGGTGGGCGATGAGGTTGCGCATGCGCGCAATGGCCACCCAGTCGACGTCAGGGTGGTCGGCCCTGTAGTCGTCCGGGAGTTTCTCCGCCACCGTCGCGACCTGGATCAGGATGTGCCGGCCGCGTTATCGGGTTCTCGACATCCTCGAACAGGGTCAGCCGAACGGGTGGATTCGTCATCTCCGTGAGCGGTTTGCCCGATGCCGCGTTCGCCGGTCCGGCACTGTGGCCCCGCAGGCAGACCGACTGGGGGCAACGCTGGAACTCGACGACACGATCCGACTGACGACCGTGCCCGACCACACGCAGTGTCGGTGCGGAGAGGCGATGGTGGCCGGCGAACGCGCCGGTCTCGACATCCACTCGGGACGGTCGATCTGCCTGTGGTGCCTGGCCGATCTCAAGGCTGGGCGCACGCCTCCACGCCGACGCGCATCTCGCGGTCCGTCCATGCACGACGTCACCATTGTGCGAGTCCCTGAGCCGGCGAGTATGCCGCCTGCTCGCCAGCGCGCCCGCGTCACGCCTCGTCGTGCAAGGCGGCCTGGGAGCGGACCACGGACGAGCGTCACACTGCTGATCGTGGCCGCGGTCCTGGCCGGCGCGGCATACCTCGACAATGCGGTGCTGGGACATGACTCGATCCCCCGTGCCCTGGGTCTGCGCCACCTGCCCGGCGTGAGCACCGGCGGTGGCATCGCGGGCGTGGGCAGCAAGGCGTCGGACTATGCCTTCGCGGCCACCAAGAAGAACGGTGAGCCGGTGGCGTTCAGCAGCTGCGACCCGATCCATATTGTGGTCAACGGCAAGCACGCGGTGCCGGACGCCGACCGGATGCTGCGCGAGGCGCTCGACCGCGTGAGCGAAGCAAGCGGCCTGACGTTCGTGGTGGACGGCCCGAGCCAGGAACTGCCCGACTCCGTCCGCGCCGCGACGAACACATCGACCATGACGTGGACCAACCGGCCCGCACTGGTCGCCTGGCTCTCGCCGCAGGAGGATGAAGGCCTGGGGCGCGATGCAATTGGTCTCGGGGGTCCCATCGAAACCGGCTACTACATCGACGCGAACCGCCACTACGTGACGGGCACGGTGTCCTTGGATGGGCCAGCGCTGCAGGCCATCATGCTGCGACCGAATGGCTGGGCGCAGGCACGCGCAGTCGTCATGCACGAGGTGGGGCACATGGTCGGTCTCGGCCACGTGGACTCCACGGCAGAGGTCATGGCGCCGAAGGGCTCGCACATCACCGAGTTCGGCGCCGGTGACCGCGAGGGGCTGCGACTCCTCGGCGACGGCCCCTGCTTCTGACTCAGCTCCCGGCCCGTCGCAGCGTCAGCGGGACGTCGATGTCAGCTCATGAGCCGTCTGGAGAGACAGGGCGTCGCTGCGCGACCACGGCGTTTCGGACCCAGTGCCAGGTCGGCGTGGCGACCGAAGTCAGGAACGGCGAGGTGCCCTGCCTCTGCTGGACGCAACCGGGTGCTTGAGCGCCGACTTCGCGATCTTCGCCAAGGCCGCCGGACCCAGATCGACCCCGCACTGCTCGGCGAGCCCCACGAGGTAGACCAGCACATCCGCGAGCTCCTCACTCACCCGCGTGTGCAGCGGCTCCTCAGCGATCAGCTCCTTGGCCCGATCTGCCGGCAGCCATTGCAGCAGCTCGGCGAGCTCCCCCACCTCACCCACCAGCGCGAGCATCACCGACTTGGGGTCCTGGAACTGCTCCCAGTCCCGCTCCTCCCGGAACGCCTTTGCCGCCAATCGGATCGCCTCGAGATCAGACACGACCGCGAGTATGCCGCGTCGTCCAGACATGCACTCCCCCGCCCGTTAGAGTCGCTCACGTAATTGCGGCCCGACGGGCTTCCGCGTCAGGACAAGCCCCCACCCGCACGGATCACTTCGTGCTGCCTGGGGTTCTGACTCGTGACGCTCTACCGGACGTCGGTCGCCGGTTTCTCCGTACTGGAGCACCACTTGGCCGATCACCTCGCCGAGCAGCTCGCGATCCGCACGGGCCAGACCGCCTCCACCTCGGAGCGACGATCGTGGGAGCGCAGCCTTCCGGCCTTGGCTGCAGATCTCCGCGCGGCCGGGCTGGATGACGTGGAGATGCTCGTCGAGTACCAGCTCCCCCTCACAAGCAAGCGCGCTGACGTGGTCCTCGCGGGCGAGCACCCGCAGACCGGCGGCCCGTCCTACCTCGTCGTCGAGCTCAAGCAGTGGAGTCACGCCGAGCGATTCGAGGACAGCGACACCCTCGTCCGCATCGAGCAGTACGGCCACCGCCCGGTGACCCATCCCGCCCTCCAGGTCCGCGACTACTGCGACTACATGGTCGGCTTCACCGCCGTGCTCGCCGACGACCCACGATCCGTCGCTGGCGCGGCATACCTCCACAACGCCACGGACGATGGCGTGAGCGACCTGTTCGCACTGCCGGGAGACGACCACGGTCGCGTGTTCACCGGACAACGCCGTGGCGAGTTCCAGGACTACCTCCGGTCGCGATTCAAGCCGGGTGCAAGCGGAGCCAGGTATGCCGACCGATTGGCTACCAGCCGCATCGCACCTTCGCGGCAGCTTCTTTCGGTGGCTGCAGAGGAAGTCCGGCAGCGTGAGATGTTCGTGCTACTCGACGAGCAACGCGATGCCTACAACTACGTGCTGCACGCCGTGGAGCGCGCTCGTCGGGCCAACACCAAGACGGCCGTCATCGTGTCGGGCGGCCCGGGCAGCGGCAAGAGCGTCATCGCGCTCTCTCTGCTTGGCGAGCTGTCCCGCCAAGGACGAACGGTGTTGCACGCCACAGGGTCTCGCTCGTTCACGCAGACGCTCCGTAAGGTCGCAGGTGCTCGCGCGCCTCAGGTGCGCAAGATGTTCCAGTACTTCAACTCGTTCATCGCCGCTGCCCCCAACGATCTGGATGCGCTGATCCTCGATGAGGCGCACCGCATTCGGGAGACCTCGGCGTCTCGGTGGACGCGGGCCGAGCATCGCACTGGCAAGCCCCAGGTCGAGGAGCTGCTGGCGGCGGCGAGGGTCCCTGTCTTCCTGCTGGATGAGTTCCAAGTGGTGCGACCCGGCGAGCAGGGCACCGTCGAGGACATCGAGAAGCACGCGGCTAACAACGGGATCCACGTCGAGAAGATCAACCTGGACGCGCAGTTTCGGGCGGGCGGCTCCGAGGAGTACATCCAATGGGTGCGACGCCTGCTCGGGTTGAGCACCGAAGGATCCCTTCAGTGGCAAGGGGATCCGCGCTTCGAGGTACAGGTGGTCGATTCTCCCGAGGAGATGGAGGCGGTCCTGCGCGGCCATCTCGAGCAGGGTTACTCCGGGCGAATTGCAGCGGGCTACTGCTGGCCGTGGAGCGACCCGCGTCCTGACGGCACGCTGGTGCCCGACGTGCGCATCGGTGCCTGGGCTCGGCCCTGGAACCTCAAGGGCGACCGTTCGATCGGCGGCGCACCCGCGGCCGCCCTCTGGGCAACTGACCCAGCCGGCTTTGGTCAGGTGGGCTGCGTCTACACCGCTCAAGGCTTCGAGTACGACTACGCCGGCGTCATCCTCGGGCCCGATCTCGTCTGGCGCGAGGACCGATGGGTGCCGGTGCGGGCAGCGAACAAGGACCCGGAATTCCGCAACCGGACGAAGGTGAGCGACCTCGACTTCGACCGCCTGGTCCGCAACGTCTACAAGGTGCTTCTGACCCGCGGCATGCGTGGCGTCCTGATCATGTCCACCGACCCGCAGACCCAAGACCACCTCCGCCGCTTGACCCAATGAACCGACGCGGACGGTTGAGTCCGCACCATCCACGGCCCGACCGGCTTCCGTTCAGGACATGCCACCACCCGTGACAACACGGGAAGGCGCCTGCGCTCATGACGAGCTGGGTCATCACTATTGCCAAGGAGTTTCCGCAGCACTGGGACTATGCCCAGCAACACCAACTGTGGGACTTCACACGCAGTCGTCGCCGCGACATCCGCGCAGGCGACCAGTTGTACTTTTGGTTGGCCGGCACTGGATTCGTCGGAACGGCCACCGCTACCAGCGATCTCATGGAGCATGAGGACGGCGATGGTCCGTGGGATGACGAAGGCCTTGGGCGATATGCCTACAGGGTCCTCCTCGAACCTGAGCCCGTCGGACCGCGACTCACCGTGAGTTGGTCGGAGGTTCTCGATCAGACGTCGACCACGAGCAGGCTGAACGCGGCGCCTGTACGTTTCGGGGACTCGGACGACGAGGTCTGGCTATGGTCGGTGTTCAGCCGGTCAACGCGTCCGGATCTGCAGTACCCCGAGGTGGAAGCGGAACTCGAGGGCGATGACGTCGACTGGGAGCGCGACGACCGCAAACGTCAAGAAAGGGCCATCGCGATCCGCCTGGGTCAACGCGGCTTCAGGGCGCGGCTGGTGGCTGCCTACGCTGGGCGCTGCGCGGTCACCGGGTACAGCGCATTAGCTGCCCTGGAGGCGGCACACATCGCGCCCTACCGCGGCGAACACTCGCACGACGTAAGAAACGGGCTCCTGCTTCGTGCCGACATCCACACCCTGTTCGACCTGAAGCTGCTGACCGTGACCCCTGACTGGATCATCCATGTCTCACAGGAACTGAGCGATAGCGAGTATTGGTCGCTCGACGGAAAGCGGATGGCCGTCGTTCCATCTCATGAAGACGCACCGCTCCCCGACCTGCTTGCGGTGCACAACGATTCGTTCGGCCTGGCACGGAGTTGACCCGTGCGGAATCCACTCCGATGAAGGTCCGGTCTCCTTTGCGACCGAAATAGCCCTCGAACGATCTGGGTGCCTGGCAAGCTAGCTGCGTGAAGGGACCAGACGACAGCCTTCTCGAAGGCCTGTACGAGCGCCTAATCACTGAGGACCTCGAAGCACGCCTCGCCGCTGCGACCAACCTGTTGATCGATCGCGGTGAGGTTGACGAGGCTGATGCCCCGGAAGTCCTTGCTCGCCACCTACGGACTGTCGCGCTACGGGTCTTGCGTGATGAGCGCAAAGCCGAACGGCGACTCGACATCGTCAATGACCTGATAGACCGGCTTGGTTCCCCCACCGATGCCGTGGCGACCGCTCGACACCTATTGTCCGTTGCAGAGCCACCCGCACCGGGTCGAGCTGCCCGGGTGTTCGCCGAGCGCCCGTCCACGCCACTGTCCGATGCCGCCCTGCTCACCAATGCCCAGGGTGAGCCCGGCATGGGGCACGAGGTCCGAGCAGAGTTGGCGAGCGCCGACCAGGTCGACGTGATCATGGCCTTCGTCAAGTGGTACGGCTTGCGCCTGTTCGAAGACCGCCTCAAGTCCCTCGGCGAACGTATGGTCCCACTCCGCGTGATCACCACGACCTACATGGGCGCCACCGAGCGCCAGGCCCTCGACCGACTAGTTCGCGACTTCGGCGCTGAGGTCAAGGTTCAGTACGACGCGCAGCGAACTCGCCTCCACGCCAAGGCATGGCTCTTCCGACGCAACACCGGCTTCGACACGGCATACGTCGGGAGCAGCAACTTGTCACGCGCGGCGATGCTCGACGGCGTCGAGTGGAACGTTCGACTTTCGGCGATCGCAACACCAGCACTCATCCAGAAGTTCGGCGCCACGTTCGACAGCTACTGGAACGACCCAACCTTCGAGCCCTACGACCCCGACACGGACCGAGATCGCCTCGATGATGCGCTCGCCGAGGCAGCCGGAACCAAGTCACGCGACCGCATCACGCTGTCGCTGTCAGGGCTGGAAGTTCGGCCGTACCCCTACCAGCAGGAAATGCTCGACCAGCTCGATGTCGAGCGGGTTATTCATGGCCGACACCGGAACCTCCTCGTCGCAGCGACGGGCACGGGCAAGACGGTGATTGCCGCACTTGACTACCGACGACTCGCTGAGAATGCACCAACCCTGCCGCGGCTGCTGTTCGTAGCCCACCGGTTTGAGATCCTCGAGCAAGCGCTGCGCACCTACCGGGAAGTGCTGAACAAGCCTGACTTCGGCGAGCTGTACGTGCGGGGCGCCCGGCCCGAGCGTTGGGAGCACGTGTTCGCATCCATCCAATCGCTCACGGCCTACGACGTCAGTTCCATCCCGCCCGGCTCGTTCCAGATCGTGGTGGTGGACGAGTTCCACCACGCACAGGCAGGCACGTACAGGCGGTTGCTCGATCACCTCAACCCGCGCGAACTCCTAGGCCTGACAGCCACACCGGAGCGGGGCGACGGTCTTGATGTCCTCTCCTTCTTCGATGGCCGGGTGGCCGCTGAGTTGCGGCTCTGGGATGCCCTCAAGGCTGACCTCCTCACGCCGTTTCACTACTTTGCCGTGGCTGACGGAACAGAGCTGGACCACGTCGGCTGGAAGGCCGGCGCCTACGACCAGGCGGAACTGTCCAACGTCTACACGGGTAACGACGCCCGAGCCCGACTGGTCCTGAGCGCCATCCGTGACAAGGTCGGCAACCTTGCCTCGATGAAAGCCCTTGGCTTCTGCGTGTCACGAGACCATGCCCACTACATGACGCGCGTCTTCAACGAGGCTGGCATACGGGCCGCTGCCATCCTGGGCGATACACCGCCCCGCGATCGAGACACGGCTCTCGCGAATCTCAAGACGGGTGACATCCAAGTCGTCTTCACCGTCGATGTCTTCAACGAAGGTGTGGATGTGCCGGCCATCAATACGGTGCTCTTCCTACGCCCGACGGAGAGCTCGACGGTCTTCCTGCAACAGTTGGGACGAGGTCTGCGACGAGCCAAGGACAAACCAGTGCTGACGGCGCTGGACTTCGTCGGTCACCACCGCAAGGAGTTCCGGTTCGACCAGCGCTTCCGCGCGATGACCGGCAGCTCGCGAGCAGAGCTTGTCCGTGATGTCGAGAACGGCTTTCCCTTCCTACCCGCAGGAACCCAGATCGTGCTCGACCGGCAGAGCCAGGAACTGGTCCTTGAGAACATCAAAAGCCAGGTGGCCAAGAGATGGGTCACGATCGTCTCCGAGCTGCGAGCCCGACCGACTCACGACCTCGCAACGTTTCTGACCGACTCGGGGGTGGATCTCGCAGACGTCGTTCGTGGAGACCGGTCGTGGGCCAGACTGCGGCGTGAGGCCGGGCTGGACGTTTCGCAGGCCGGTCCGTTGGAGGGTGGCCTGCTGAAGCGCGTCCGTGCCCTCGCCCATGTAGACGACCCTGACCGCGCTGCGGCATACCTGCGCTGGCTCGCGGACGACGCCCCCTCGTATGACAACGCCGCCCCAGCGCTCCAGGCGTTCGGGCGCATGCTCTTCTTCTCGCTCTGGCCTGACGGCGGGGGCTTCGCCTCGTATGCCGGGGGGCTCGGTTCACTGCACGCCGAGCCTGCGGCCCGTGCAGACATGCGCGCTGTGATCCAACTGGGTCTCGAAGGAGCTGAGCGGATCACGACCCGCCTCCAAGGCGACCTCGGCATGCGACCCCTGCGAGTCCATGGGCAGTACACCCGGGAGGAGATTGCCGTCGGGCTTGGGTACAGCACGCCCACGACCCGACGGCCACCCAGCATCATGCAGGGCGTCTTCTTCGCAGAGCAAGCTAACACCGACGCCTTCCTGATTACCTTGCAGAAGTCCGAGGCCGACTACTCACCAACGACGATGTACCAGGACTACGCGATCAGCCCTGAGCTCTTTCATTGGGAAAGTCAGTCAGGTACGACTCTGGCTTCCAAGACGGGGCAGCGTTACCTCAACCACCGAGAAGACGGCAGCCACGTTCTGCTCTTCACCCGTCCGCAGAAGGTCACCGAGTTCGGGTCGGGCGCGCCGTACGTGTTCCTTGGCGAGGCTGACTATGTCGAGCACCGAGGCGAGCGCCCCATTGCCATCACTTGGCGGCTTCGAACTCCGATGCCGGCCGCTGACTTCGCCGCCGCCAGTGTCGTAGCGTGACAGACATCGATTCGGGCTGAGTGCTACACGGTCGCTCATCACCCGGGTACCGTGCCTGTCACATCGTTCAAGCACTTCGCAGGGGGAGTCATGGCCGCAAGGCGCAGATCACAAGTCCGGGTCGACCAAACCCAGTTGAGACGCCGCTTCTCTCTCGGGGGCGAGCAGGCAGAGGCCGATCCGCTACTTAAGGACAGTTTCTACTACACGGCTCAATTCGACGCTCTTTCGTCACGCGACGATCCAAAGTGTTTTATCATCGGCCGCACGGGTAGCGGCAAGTCAGCCATGCTGCAAAGAATTGAAGACGAGCATGGCGGTCATGTAATCAGAATTACACCCGAAGATCTTTCTCTCCCCTATATTTCGGGGTTGGGAACGATTAAGCATCTGGTCGACAATAAAGTTCACCTCTCCCCCTTCTTCATTGCACTCTGGAAGCACATCTTCTTGGTAGAGATAGTCAGACACCGCTATTCAGTCGACTCTCCACGAGCGAAGCAGAACTTTCTTAGTTCGCTGCGGGATCGAATATCTCAAGACAAAAGCAAACTAGCCGCTCTAGAATATTTGAACGATTTCGGTGACCGCTTTTGGTGCGAGACCGACGAGCGGGTCCGCGAGATCACGGAGAAATTCGAAGAGCAAGTTCGAGCCCAGGGAGGGATCAGTAGCTCCCCACTAGGAATCAATGCGGGCGTGGAGTCCAGCGGACTTCGCACTGTGGAACACCGAACAGAGTTGGTCGACCGGTACCAGAAGGTAGTTAATGACACTCAACTCCCGAGATTGAACAAAATGATCTCGGTCCTCGACGAGGACATTCTAGATTCACCCCAGCATTTCACATGGATCGTAATCGACGATCTTGACCGAGACTGGGTCGATGACCAGATTGCGAACGACCTAATTCTTTGCCTCTTCCGAGCCGTCGTCGACATGAAGCGAGTCCAGAATCTCAAGATTCTAGTCGCTCTACGCGCCAACATATTTCGCGCACTCGACTTCGCCGGGCGACACGGGGGGCAAGAGGAAAAGTTTCGCGCTCTCACTATGCGATTGGGGTGGACACCTATCGAAATTGGCGGAATGCTCGACGAGCGAGTCAAGGTAGCTGCGAAGCGTTCTGGAATGGGTGAACTTCAGGGTGTGCGAGACATTCTCCCCTCAAGCAATCCGAAGCGCGGCGATGCCTTACAATTTATTCTTCGACGAACCATGATGCGGCCCCGGGATGCAATCGCCTACCTGAACACGTGCCACGAATTCTCAGCGGGACACCCGAAAATTACATGGGATCACCTGAATGACGCGGAGCCACACTATTCACAGAATCGCCTTCTAGCCCTACGAGACGAATGGAAACCATCGTTTCCTGGGCTCGATACAGTTCTAGGCGTATTTTCCGGTGCCCCGACGGTCCTTTCGCCCGAGACCTTTCGCGATCGACTAGACGAAGCCGCCATGCTTCTCGCGGATCCGAATTTTCCGGGCCGCGACTGGCTGATGGATCTGACCAGACCCGTTTGGGAGGGATCGGACGAGCAGGCACTTGGGGTGGAGCCCTTTCGCAGTTTGATCGAACTTCTTTTCACCATCGGATTCATTGGATTCCGTCAGGCGACTCCCAAGGCTATATTCGCCCAGGACCAGCCCGAATTCTTGGCTTCGCATTATGCTCTGACGTCCGTTGCCGCCTTTGTGGTTCATCCAGCGTTCTGGGCTGCTCTGGGGATCGGCCGAAGAGATGACGTCTAGGAGAACCTGAGCGCGCCCTACTCCATTAACGGAGTACCTGTGCTGGGCCCATGAAGCCGAAGCCGAGATTGCCGTCCACCCATACCTTAGTTATGGGGGGTCGCGGCGTGGCGCGACCCCCCATAACCGACTGCTACTTGGACTTCTTCGGCTTGGTGCCGACCTTGTAGGTCGTCGACGGGCTCTGCATCGCGTGCTTCTTCGTCACGAAGCGTCCCGACTTGGCGGACTTGAACGTCATCCTGCTCACCTCCTCCTCAAGCCTGGGATTGCGACCAAGCAAGAGGTGAGCCACGATGTTCATCCCTAGCAAGGGAACAGGAGGCTCGCCTCCTGCTGTCAGGCCCCGGTGCTCGAACACCGGGGCCTGACCTCTATTCAGTTCATCAGCTGCAGCCGCTGGTGCTGCCGCAGCCTTCGCAGACGTAGCAGCTGCCGGCGGGGCGCATTTTCGTGCCACAGGTCATGCACATCGGCGCGTCAGCCGACTTGCCCTGGAACTTCTCGAGCAGCTCCGCGCTCGAGTGCACCTCGACGTCGACCTCACGAGCGCTCGCAGCGCCGGCACCCGACTTCACGGCGTCCGCGTCGAGCTCCTTGCCCTCGACCGCCGCGTCCTCGTGCTTCGGCTCGGCGGCCTTGGCGACCGGTGCCGACTGCGACAGGGTCTCCAGCTCAGCCTCGGACGAGTCGTCGTCGGACGCGGCATACGAGCCGGTCTCGAGCTGGCGCGCGCGCTCCTCGGCGGTGTGGATGCCCATGAACGAGCGGGTGTCGAAGTCGAGGTAGTCCAGCGCCAGCCGGCGGAACACGTAGTCCATGAGGGACTGCGCCATCCGCACGTCCGGGTCGTCGGTCATACCGGCCGGCTCGAACCGCAGGTTGGTGAACTTCTCGACGAAGGTCTCCAGCGGCACGCCGTACTGCAGGCCCACCGACACCGCGATCGAGAAGGCGTCCATCACGCCGGCCAGGGTCGAGCCCTGCTTGCCGAACTTGAGGAACACCTCACCGAGCTCGCCGTTGTCGTACGTGCCAGCCGTCAGGTAACCCTCGGCGCCACCGACCGCGAACGACGTGGTCTGCGAGGTGCGGCGCTTGGGCAGCCGGCGCCGCACCGGCCGGTACTCGACGACCTTCTCCACCACCGGCTCGGCGGCATCCGCCGCAGCCCCAGCGGCCTTGTCCTTGGCGGCCGAGCCACCGTCGGACAGCGGCTGGCCGACCTTGCAGTTGTCGCGGTAGACCGCGATCGCCTTGAGGCCGAGCTTCCAGCCCTGCATGTGGACGTCCTCGATCTCCTCGACCGTGGCCGTCTCCGGCAGGTTGACCGTCTTGGAGATCGCGCCGGACAGGAACGGCTGCACGGCAGCCATCATCCGCACGTGACCCATGGGCGAGATCGCCCGCGCACCCATCGCGGTGTCGAACACCTCGTAGTGCTCCGGCTTCAGCCCGGGCGCGTCGATGACGTGACCCTTGTCGGCGATGTACTCGACGATCGCCTCGATGGTCTCGCCGGTGTAGCCCAGCTTCTTCAGCGCCCGCGGGATGGTCAGGTTGACGATCTGCATCGACCCGCCGCCGACGAGCTTCTTGAACTTCACCAGCGAGAAGTCGGGCTCGATGCCGGTGGTGTCGCAGTCCATCATGAAGCCGATGGTCCCGGTCGGGGCCAGCACCGACGCCTGGGCGTTGCGGTAGCCGTTCTTCTCACCGAGCTTGACCACGTCGTCCCACGCCTTGGTGGCCGCGCGGTGGATGCCGGCGTCCATCGTGTCGAGCGTGCGGATCGCGTCGTTCGCGGCCTGGTGCTTGCGCATCACGCGCTTGTGCGCGTCCGCGTTCCGGGCGTACCCGGCATACGGGCCAACAACCGCCGCGATCTCGGCGGAGCGCTTGTAGGCAGCACCGGTGAGCAGCGAGGTGATCGCCGCGGCGAGCGAGCGCCCACCCTCGGAGTCGTAGCCGTGACCGGTCGCCATGAGCAGCGCGCCGAGGTTGGCGTAGCCGATGCCCAGCTGGCGGTAGTCGACGGTGGTCTTGCCGATCGCCTCGGTCGGGAAGTCGGCGAAGCAGATCGAGATGTCCATCGCGGTGATGACCAGCTCGGCGACCTTCTGGAAGGTCTTGGCGTCGAACGTGTCGTCGTCCTTGAGGAACTTCAGCAGGTTCAGCGACGCCAGGTTGCACGAGGAGTTGTCGAGCGACATGTACTCCGAGCACGGGTTCGACGCGGTGATCCGACCCGTCTCGGGGTTGGTGTGCCAGTCGTTGATCGTGTCGTCGTACTGCAGACCCGGGTCAGCGCACTCCCACGCCGCCTTGGCGATCTTGGTGAACAGCTCGCGGGCGTCGACCTCCTCGATGACCTCACCGGTGCCACGCGCCCGCAGCCCGAAGGTGGTGCCCTCGTCGACCGCGCGCATGAACTCGTCGCTCACGCGCACCGAGTTGTTGGCGTTCTGGTACTGCACCGAGGTGATGTCCTTGCCGCCCAGGTCCATGTCGAACCCGGCGTCACGCAGCGCGCGGATCTTGTCCTCCTCGCGCGCCTTGGTCTCGACGAACTCCTCGATGTCGGGGTGGTCCACGTCGAGCACGACCATCTTGGCCGCACGACGCGTCGCGCCACCGGACTTGATCGTCCCCGCCGACGCATCCGCGCCACGCATGAACGACACCGGCCCCGAGGCCGTGCCACCCGACGACAGCAGCTCCTTCGAGGAACGGATGCGCGACAGGTTGAGACCCGCGCCCGAGCCGCCCTTGAAGATGAAGCCCTCCTCCTTGTACCAGTTGAGGATCGAGTCCATCGAGTCGTCGACCGACAGGATGAAGCAGGCCGAGACCTGCTGCGGCGACTTGGTGCCCACGTTGAACCAGACCGGCGAGTTGAAGCTGAACACCTGGTGCAGCAGGGCGTAGGTCAGCTCGTGCTCGAAGATCTCGGCGTCCTCGTCGGTGGCGAAGTAGCCGTGGTCCTTGCCGGCCTTGGTGTAGGTCAGCACGACGCGGTCGATCAGCTGGCGCAGCCCCTGCTCGCGCGCCTCGGTGCCAAGCGCACCGCGGAAGTACTTCGTCGTCACGATCGTCGAGGCGTTGACCGACCAGAAGTCGGGGAACTCCACCCCGCGCTGCTCGAAGATCGTCTCGCCCGTCTTCCAGTTCTGCTGGACGACGTCACGCTTCTCCCAGGTCACCTCGTCATAGGGGTGCACACCAGGGGTGGTGTAGATCCGCTCGATCTTCACCCCGCGCCCGGACTTGGCGTTGCTCTTGCGGGCACCTGCACGTGCTCCTGCGGTTTCGGTCATTTGGTGGGCCTCCCTGGTCCCCTTGGTGGTGCTGGTTGGCGTGACTGTCAATGGTTTCAGTGGGGTCTGACACTCGCGTGCCAGTGGTTCCCGGCGATGGATCGGGCGGTATGCCGCGGGCTCAGCCCGGCGGCATACCGGCCCGAGTCTGTGGGTCGCCACCGGTGGTGGCGACGTCGGGCTCCTCACCGGTCGCGTCGCGTTCGGCGCGCAGCAAGGTGATGGCGGCCTCGAAGTCCTCGAGGCTGTCGAAGGCCTGGTAGACCGACGCGAACCGCAGGTAGGCGACCTCGTCGAGCTCACGCAGCGGCCCGAGGACGGCCAGACCGACCTCGTGGGCCTCGATCTCGGCCTGTCCCTGCTGGCGGATGCACTCCTCCACCCGCTGGGCCAGCAACGCGAGGTCGTCCTCGCTGACCGGCCGGCCCTGGCAGGCCTTGCGCACCCCGGCGAGCACCTTGACCCGGCTGAACGGCTCGCTCACGCCGGAGCGCTTGGTCACCGTCAGGCTCGCGGTCTCGACGGTCGTGAACCGCCGCCCGCACTCCGGGCACTGCCGGCGTCGGCGGATCGAGCTGCCGTCGTCGGTGGTGCGCGAGTCCATCACGCGCGAGTCGGTGTGCCGACAGAACGGACAGTGCATGTGCGGCTCCTTCCCTGCGCCCCGCCGGGCCCCTGCCGAGTGACCGGCTGGGGACGGCGGTGTGGACTTCCTGTGGGTATCTCGTGGATAACCGGCCCTGGCCTGTGCACTAGATGTGGACGAACTACAGCCGTGTAACCACTAGATGTAGGGATATCTTGACTCACTGTGACGCGCGACGCAAGCCGTTGCCCGAAAGAGTGCATCGCCGCAGGTCAGAGCCCCGACACGCTCCCGCCGACACGCCGAAAACGGTGCTGGTGTGACTGGTGTGACTCCAGAGGCACCCCAGATATGGGTCCCGCACGCCGGCCCCTCCCCCACATCTGGTGCCACCCTCACCCACCGCTCATGTCCCGCAACATGCCGTGAAAACTGCGGATCGACGGCATGTTGCGGGACATGAGCGGGCCGGGACGAGGCCGGGTATGCCGCGGGGCCGCCTCGGGCGCCGCGCCGCGCCTTCGCCGCGCCTTCAGTTGTCGGGCGCCGCGTCGAAGCCGCCGGTGGCGATGACGTTCTCGGCGAGGGCGGAGACCTTGATGTTGTGGTTCTGGCTCTCCTTGGACAGCAGCTCCCACGCCTCGTCCAGCCCCACCTGACGCGTCGACATGAGGATGCCGAGGGACACCCCGATCCGCCGGCTCGTGCGCAGCGCCGCCCGGAAGTTGTCGAGCTCGTTCTGTGTCGACAGCGCCCGCAAGGTGGCCGCCGCCGTCGCCCCGAAGATGGCGAGCAGCGACTCCTGGTCGGCGCTGAACGCCTCACGCCGGGCCGCGTAGACCGTGAGTGCCCCGGTTTCCCTGGCCCCCAGCGGCAGCACGTGCGCGACCATGCTGTGCGTGCCCACCTCGCCCGCGGCCCGCGGCCCGAACCGCAGCCAGCGGCGGTCCCGCGCCAGGTCGCCGGAGCGCAGCGTGTCGTGGTCGCGGATCGCGTCGAGGCTGGGGCCCTCGTGCTCGTCGAGCGCGATCGCGTGCAGCGCCTCGGGGATGTCGCTCGTGGCGGCGACGACGGTGCACCGGTTGCCCCGCTTGGTCGTCACGGCGGCGTGGTCGGCACCCACGACCTTGCGGGTGAGGTCGCAGACGAGGTCGAGGACCTGGGTCTCCTGCTCGCAGTGCTCGTCGAGCATGCGCACCGCATCGGCGAAGTCGTCGAGCAGCTGCCAGGTCTGGTCCAGCACGCGAGGCATCGAGGATCCGTTCATATCCGGGGCTTGGAAGGCCGCGCTTTGACCGGTGAGGCGCCCACGCCGATTGAACCGCCAAGAACCTTTCCTGTCGAGCGGTGCGCACACCTGGACGCGCCCTGAAACCGCGCCAGCCACGCGGCATACCGGTCACTGGCTGACCGGAAGGCCTGCCACGCTGGGCGCATGCCCCGCACCCCCACCGCCGAGATCACCGGGACGACCAGCTGGGAGACCCACCCGGTCACCCCGGACCGGTTCGACGACTTCGTCGCCATCGTCAACCCGAACCGTCGCGCCAACACCTGCTGGTGCCTCTCGCACCGACTGCGCGCCCAGGACATCCGTGAGCTCGGCGGCACCGGTGCCGACGCCCGGGAGAAGGCCGCCGAGGCCCTGTCCCACCGCGAGCACCCGATGGGCGTCGTCACCTACGCCGACGGCGTGCCCGTCGGCTGGTGCTCGGTTAGCCCCCGCACCGAGATCCCCAAGCTCGAGGCCTCCAACCTCATCGTGCGCATCGACGACGTCCCGGTCTGGAGCATCATCTGCGTCGTGGTCCGTGGCGGTCACCGCCGCCGCGGCGTCACCGGTCACCTCCTGCAGGGAGCGGTGGAGTATGCCGCGAGCGCGGGTGCGCCGGCGCTCGAGGCCTACCCGGTCGACCCGGGTGGGTCGCGGATGGACCTGACGATGGCGTTCGTCGGGACGCGGGCGATGTTCGAGAAGGCCGGTTTCGAGGTGGTGGGGCAGACGGACGCAGTGGCGAGCAGGATGCCGCGCCTGGTCATGCGCCGGAACCTCACCTGACGCGCGGGCCGACGGGCTCGGGATAACGATCCGGACCCGGCACCCGGCGAACGGCGCACCGCTGTCGGGACCACTCGGCATACTCCCCCCATGACACTGGGGGGTCGGCTGGGGCGCCGCGCGCTCACGACCGCAGCCACGACGCTGGCCGCGGCCCTCGTCCTCGCGCCCGCGGCACACGCCGAGCGCGGTCTCGGCGAGCGCGGCACGACGCGATATGTGGTGTCCGACAAGGGAACTCCCGTCAAGGTGACCCAGACGTTCACCGTCACCAACGAGCAGCCGCCGAACGCGACGCGCTACTTCTTCTGGACCGGCTACTCCCTGTGGCTGCCCAACGGCGCAAGCGACCTCAGGGCCACGTCGAACGGCTCGACGCTGTCAGTCAAGCGGGTGCGGTTCAAGGAGCTCGACTACGCCGACATCGCCTTCCCGTCGCCCCTGAACTACGGCCGCAGCCGCACCGTCACGGTCACCTACACGATCCCCGGCGCCAAGCCGCGCTCGTCCTCCCCCGGCCGGGTCGGCAAGGGGTATGCCGCGTTCGACGTCTACTCCCCCGGCGGCACCGGTCAGGCGCGCATCGAGGTGGTTGCGCCGCGGTGGATGAACCTCGACCTCGGCATCGACAGCACCGACAAGACCACCGGCGACACCCGCACCACGACCGCGACCGGCGGCGGCAACCTGGGCCTGTGGTCGATGGTGTCGCTGCGTGACCCCTCGCAGGTCGACGAGCGCACGGTCACGGTGCAGGACAACGCGTTCGACGTGGTCGCGTTCCCCGGCGACACCGTCTGGTCGAACTACATCAGCGACCAGCTGCCCCAGCTCGTCCCCGCCCTCGAACGCATCACCGGCCAGAGCTGGCCCAGCCGCACGACCCGCATCACCGAGGACTTCAGCCGGCAGGTCTACGGCTGGGACGGCACCTACAAGCAGGGCGCCATCGAGATCTCCGAGGCGACCGACCCCGCGGTCCTCGCCCACGAGCTGGCGCACGCCTGGGCCAACAGCGACAACACCGGCGACCGCTGGCTCATCGAAGGCCTCGCCCAGGAGCTCGCCCGCCAGGCCGTGACCGCGACGAAGCAGAAGGACGACGACCACCGGCGCGTCGCGCCGAGTGACAAGGGCGCCTTCCCCCTCGCGACGTGGCCGGACGGTGACGGGGTCGCGGGCGACGCGGAGGACTACGGCTACCCCGCGTCGTATGCCGCCGTCCACGCGCTCGTCTCGGGCAGCAAGGCCGCGCCCGGACCCCAGCTGATGAAGGCGCTCACCAGCCGCGCCACCCTCTACGACGCACCCGGCGAGCGTCCCGTCGTCAACCACGCGACCACCTGGAAGCAGGCCTACGACCTGTTCGAGGTGCTCGGCGGCAACCCCTCGACCAAGGCGCTCATGACCGACTGGGTCATCGCCCCGGCCGACACCAAGCTGCTCACCGTCCGCGCCAGGACCCGTACCGCGTATGCCGCCGCGGAGCGGGCCGACGGCGACTGGCGCCTTCCGCGTGGGGTGCGGTCGGCGATGGCCTCGTGGGACTTCGCGGCGGCATCGCTGGAGATGGCACGGACGAAATCCGTTGCGGCTGCTGCCCTTTCGGCTCAGCAGGCGGCAGCGAAGGCGCAGGTCGACACCAAGGCCGTGCAGGCGGCATACCAGTCGGCGTCCGGCAGCGACGACTACGCGACGGTGCGGGCCCAGCTCGAGGGCTTCAGCCGGGTGGCCACCGACTACGCCGACCAGCGCAACGCCTGGGCGGCGCGCAACCCGCTCGCCCGGGTCGGTGGGGTGCTCGCCGACCCCGGCGCAGACCTGGCTCGAGCCCGGGCCGACCTCGCGGACGGCAAGCCCGGCGAGGCAGGCAAGGCCCTCGCGTCGGCGCAGCGCACGAGCACGCTGGCGACGGTGGCCGGGGCCGCTGCTGTGCTGCTCGGTGTCCTGGCACTGGTCGGCGTCGTCCTCGTCGTGTGGCTGCGGCGCCGGCGCAGCGCCCGAACGGTGGACGCCGATGGTGCAGCCGCACCCCAACCGGAGCACGATGGTGCTCCATGGACCCAGACCGCGTCCTGACGTGGCGCCTGGCCACCCAGCGTCTCTCGTCGGCGCCAGTGGCGACCGCGGCCGACGCGGTGCGGCTCCTCGCGTGCGTGCAGAGCCAGGAGCGCGACCACGCCTTCTGGTCACTCGCACTGCGGTCCCGGCGGCGGACGTACGGCAGCGTGCAGCGCGAGTTCGACCGCGGCGCGTTCGTGCGCACCCACATCCTGCGCCCGACCTGGCACTTCGTGGTGCCGTCGGACCTGCGCTGGATCCTGGAGCTGACCTCGCCACGCGTCCTGTCCGGCATGGGCGCCCGGCACCGCCAGCTCGGCCTCGACGACCCCAAGGTGCTGACCGTCGCCCTTGACCAGCTTGGAAACGCCTTGCGGGACAAGCAGTTTCGCACGCGGAACGAGCTGGGGCAGTGGTTCGCCGAGCACGCGTCGCCCATCCGGGCTGGTGAACAGCTCGGCCACCTGCTGATGATCGCCGAGCTGCAGGGGCTCATCTGCTCCGGGCCGATGCATGGCGTCCACCACACCTACGCCCTCGTCGACGAGGTCATCGCCCCCACGCCCCGGCTGGAACGCGACGAGGCGCTGGTCGAGCTGGTCCGCCGGTTCTTCACCGGCCACGGCCCGGCGAGCGTGCGCGACTTCACCCGCTGGTCCTCGCTCACCGTGGCCGACACCAGGCACGCCGTCACCTTCCTCGGCGACTCCCTCGAGCAGGTGGACGTCGACGGCACCCCGCACTGGTACGACCCGCACGCGGTGCCGCGGCGCAGCTCTGCCGCGCCCGCGGCATACCTCCTGCCCACCTATGACGAGGTGACGCTGACCTATCCGCAGGTGCCGTTCCCCAGCTCGCACCCCGTGCACCGGGCGTCCGACCCCTTCTGGGCGACCGTCGTGGCCGGGACGCGCAGCATCGGGCGGTGGAAGCGCGACGTCGGGCCGCGCACGGTGAAGGTCACGCTCGACCTGGCGCCGGGCACCTCCGCGGCTGAGGCGTCCGCGGCGACCCGGGCTGCCCGACGCCTCGCCGAGTTCCTCGAGCGCGAGCTGGAGGTCGTCCGTTCGGACGATGCCGGCCGCGGCGGCTGAGCACGCGGCGCGAATTACAGACGTGTTCTTTCTGCGACAAATGCGACATCAGGGTCGTGCGTCGGGCAGTCTGTGCAGGCCCTCGACCCCTCGGGTCCCCCCAACCCCCGGGACACCATGCGACCTGCACTGCGCCGCGGCGCCCAGCTCCTCGCCCTCGCCCTCCTCGCCACCGGTCTCACCGGACTCGCCGCACCCTCGGCCAGCGCCGAGACCATGGTGCGCGAGTGCAAGGTCACCGGGGTCGGGTGCGTCTCCTACAGCGGGTATGCCGGCCGGTCGGTGTGGGGCTACCCCGTCACCTCCCGCGGCAACAACTGCGTCAACTACGTCGCCTACCGCCTGGCCAGGAACGGCGTCGCCCGGCAGAGCACCATGGGCAACGGCGGGGCGTGGGCATCCAACGCCCGTGCGCGCGGCTTCCGCGTCGACAAGACCCCCGTGCCCGGGTCGATCGCGCAGTGGAACTACGGCAGCTCCTACGCACCCGGGTCCGGCCACGTCGGCTACGTCGAGGAGGTCACGGCCAGCTACATCGTCATCTCGGACTCCTCCTATGGCGGCGACTACACCTCGCGCTGGCGCGTGCCCAGGGGCGACCGCAACTGGCCCAGCAACTTCATCCACTTCAAGGACGTCGGCTACACGCCGCCGCCCTCGGGCACGTTCGTGAAGGTCCGTGAGACCTCAGCGACCTACCGCCTCGCCGGCCGGGCGCCGGTGCGGGTCTTCTCCACCGCCGGGCTCGGCACCGTCAAGCCGATGCTCGTCTCGTCGACCTCCCTGGCCAAGCTGCCCACCCGCGTGCCCGACGGCACCTTCCTGCGCGGCTCGGTGCGTGGCGACGTCTACCGCGTGACCGGTGGCGCACCCGTCGCCGTCACGAGCTGGGCGAGTGTGGGTGGCACCAAGCCCTACACCACCGTCGACCAGACGGCGCTGGACAGGTCCGGCAGCGGCGGTGACTACAGCCGCATGACCAAGGTGCCGCGCGACGGCACCCTCCTGAAGGTGCTCGCCACCGGTAAGGAGTACGTCGTGCAGTCCGGTCGCGCCATGCTGGTCAACCCCGAGCGCCGACCGGCCGGGCTCGGTGCGCCGCACCCGGTCGACCCGGTCGCGATCAGCAAGGCCGGCACCACCGTGCAGTTCAGCCACCTCACCGGCCGCGGAACCCTCAGCACGACCGCCGCACCCCGACGCCGGGCCGTCGCCAGCACCGGGCCGCAGGACGCCGCGCAGGACCCGTTCGGCCGCTGACCCGCGCCGCCGCAGAGGCGCGGGCACTCGCGGACAGCGCTGACACGGGTCACCGCGTCAGCGCTGCACCTCGCGGTGCTGGTCGTCCACCCGGCGCGTCCACCGGCGCCCGTCGAGGTGCTCGAGCAGCGGCACCGCCACGCGTCGGGTCGTGCCCAGCGCCTGACGGGCCTGGCTCAACGTGAACGGCTGCGGCAGGGCAGCCAGCTCGCGCATCGCACGCGCCGGGCCGTCGGGCAGCAGCACCAGGTCGGGCGCGAGCCGCACCAGCCGCCCGGCTCGCTCGGCCGCGGCGAGGGCCGCGGGAGTGAGACCTGCCGCCTCGAGGTCGGGACGTTCGGGCGCGGCGAACGGCGACTCGCGCAGGCGCTGCTCGATCGCCCGCAGCCCCGCCTCGGCGGGGCCCAGGTCCGCGGGCTGGTCCGCAGGGCGCACGACCCCGCGGTCGAGGGAGAGCCCGGCCCGCTTCACGACGGCGGGCACCAGCGTTCGGTCGGGAAGGCCGATGGCGTCGGCCAGCGCGTTCGGCTGCACACCGGACGCGAGTGGGTCGGCCCGCATAGCCGCAGCGACGTGAGCGGTGGCGGCCTTCCCCCACGCAGCGAGGGCCGGTTCAGCGACCAGCCACTCCCCTACGACGTGTATGCCGCGCGGCGAACTCCCTTGCGGCAGTTCACCTCCCAGCACGGCGAGGCCATGGGTGCGCATGGCGCCCCGGCGGTTGACCTCGCGTCTCGGGTCGACCCGACCGTCCAGCTCGGCGAGCTCGGTCGCACGGGCCGCCGCCGCACCCCGGCGGGACAGTGCCGGCGGGTCGGCATCGAGCACGAGCGCACCCGTCAGGTCGCGGGTGCCCGGGTCGCGCACGATGAGGCGGTCGCCTGCCACGAGCGGCAGCGCGGTGGCCAGCGTGAGCCGGGCGTGGCGATTGCCCAGCGGCCGCAGCCGCGCGGGCACGGCTGCCGTGCCGACGTGCACGACTACCTCGGTCGGCCAGTCCCGGGCCAGAGCAGCGCTCGCACCGGGCGCCCCGGCGCCGGCCGACTCGGGTGCATTCGTGACAGTCCCGGCAGCAATGGACCCCACCCCGGCCGACTCGGGTGCATTCGCGCCAGTTCCGGCAGAACGCTCCGTCGACGTCGCTCCTTCTGAGCTCAGCTCCTCCGGCCCGGTCCGGCCACCAAGACGCACGTCGAGCACCGTCGTGAACCGCCACGCCCCGGGCGTCACGGCCACGACGCCACGGCCCACCGAGTCAGCGGCCAGGCCGCGCAGGTTGGCGGCTACGCGGCATACCGGGCCCGCCTCGGTGACCGCCTCGCCCAGTGACTCCAGCCCGCGCACGGTGACCCGCTGCCCGGCCACTTCCAGCTGGTCGCCCACGGCGAGCGAGCCCTCCGCGAGCGTGCCGGTGACAACGGTGCCCGCGCCCTTGATGGTGAACGCCCGGTCGAGCCACCACCGCACCCGACCCTCGGCGCGCGGGGTCGGCAGGGCGGCGAGCAGGCGTTCCAGAGCCGCCCTGAGCTCGTCGAGACCCGCGCCCGTGCGGGCCGAGACGGCCACGGCCTCCACGTCACCCAGGCTCGTCGCGGCGATCCGCGCGCGGGCGTCGGCGAGGGCCGGCGCGGGGTCGGCCAGGTCGCTGCGCGTGACGACGAGCAGCCCGTGCCGCACGCCGAGTGCGTCGATCGCGGCGAGGTGCTCGCTCGACTGCTGCCGCCAGCCCTCGTCGGCCGCGACGACCACCATCACCGCCGGCACCGGCCCGAGCCCGGCGAGCATGTTGCCGATGAACCGCTCGTGTCCCGGCACGTCGACGAATGACACCTGCTGCCCGTCCGGCAGCGTCGTCCAGGCATAGCCGAGGTCGATGGTCAGCCCGCGGCGACGTTCCTCGTCCCAGCGGTCGGGCTCGATGCCGGTGAGTGCGCGCACGAGGGCCGACTTGCCGTGGTCGACGTGGCCGGCCGTCGCGACCACGTGGCTGGCCGCCGGCTGCGCAGGCGACGGTGACGTGCGCGAATTCCCTGTGGTGGAGCGGCTTTTCGACATCGGCGCTCCTTCCGGTGAAGACGGGTGGCGGAGGTGGACGGGAATCGAACCCGCCAGGCCGAGATACTCGGCCTCACCGGTGTTGAAGACCGGGGGGACCACCAGGTGCCCAGACACCTCCAGGCGCAACGCTATCCGGCGTCGGCCCGCGCGGCCCCGCCGGGCCTGCTCACCTAGGCTCGGGTCCATGACCGAGGCCGCCTTCGAACCCACCAGCCGGATCGACCTCGTGCTGGCCCGTGCCCGCGCCGACCTGCACCGGCTCACCCCGTCCGAGGCGATGACCGCGTCCCAGGCCGAGGGTGCGCTGCTCGTCGACACCCGCACGGCGGCGCAACGGCAACGCCAGGGCGAGCTGCCCGGCGCGCTGGTCATCGACCGCACGGTGCTGGAGTGGCGCCTCGACCCGAGCAGCCCGTGGCGCATTCCGGAGGCGATCGCCGGCCGGCGGGTGGTGGTGCTGTGCCGTCAGGGGTTCAGCTCGTCGCTGGCGGCGGCGTCACTGCGCGCCCTCGGCGTCGACGCGACCGACGTCATCGGCGGGGTCGAGGCCTGGCTGGCCGACGGTCTGCCGACCCACGACGGGCCGGCCGACCTCCGCGAGTAGCCGCGAGCCGCGAGTCACGAGCCGCCGTGACGGGCCGTGACGGTTGCGGATCGAGCCGACGCCAGGGTCGGCGACAGCTCCGCACATGGCCTGTTCCAAATGCGAACCTGGGTTGTCGATATTGCCAACCCAGGTTCGCATCTCGAACACAGCACCCCAAGCCCGGGCGGTCATACCTGTGACCGGCTGTTCGCTCTGCCTGAGTGGCGTGCCCAGCCGACTGGGACCTCAGGCCGTCGTGATCGAGTCGTCGGTGATGCCGGCCGCGCGGCGCTCGGCGAGCCGGCGCTTCTGCGGCTCGATCGTGTAGCGCGGGTCCTTGGCGGAGTGGATGCCCGCCTCGAACACGCCGAACCGGGTCAGCGCCGACGCCGCCATGAGCGCAAGTCCCGACGCGACCGCGGCCGGACGCCAACGGCCCCCGACGAGCGTCCCGACGCCACCGGCGATGGCGAGCCGCTCGCTCCACTTGAGCATGGTGCCGGCCTCGCCTTGGTGCAGCGGCTCGGCGGCCACCGGATCCATCCGCTGCTCCATCAGCCGCATCGCGGTGACGTCACCGGCCACGCCCAGCAACGCCATCCGGCGGGCCGGTCCGGCCTCATCCACCGGCGTCGTCACCATGCCGAGCCCGCCGGCCGCGAGGCTGGCGGAGCTGACGAAGACAAACGGCAGGTCCTTGTGCATGGCGTTCCAGGTCGGCGTCGCCGTGTCGGCCAGCAGGACGGCGGTGTATGCCGCGAGCGGGGTCGCGAACGCGGCCGCCTCGAAGCCGGCCGGGCCCTCGACGGCACGCAGCACCGGACGCAGCTTGCCCAGCGGGAGCTTGTCCCCGGTCATCCGGTCGATCTCCGACACAGCAGCCACACCGATGCCCGCGCTGAAGGCGCTGAGGATCCACGAGCCGACGCTCATCGGCGAGGTCACCTTGAAGGTGCGCAGCATGTTGTAGAACCGCTCGGGCCGACCGAGGTCGCGCACCAGCGCCGCGCCACCGACGGCGACCGCAGCCAGGGCGCCGAGCCGGGCGTTGCGACGCAGCTTCGGGCGGTTGCTCAGTTGCGCCCCCGCACCCAGGAGCCCGGAGCCACCCGCCAGCCCACCGAGGAACAGGTAGGCCGCGACGTCCTCACCCCACGGCGCCGGCTTGACCACCGGCTTGCCGTAGTAGGACACCGGCTCGACGTCCGGCACCATGAGCATCTCGCGGTTGCCGTCACCCGTGCCGTACGGGCGACGACGGCGACCACCGCCACCGCGCCGACGCCGACGTGGCGGCTCCGGCGGTCGCAGGCTGTCGTACTCGGAAGTGCTCACGCGCCCCGTCCTCCTCGTCCCAGGAACGCGACCGCGGCAGCGGCCACCATCCCCGCTGCGGCCATCGCGGCCCGCTTGTACATCGTCATCAGGTCGGCAGTGCAGACACGCGGGTCCGGCGGCAGACCGTAGACCTCGGGCTCGTCGAGCAGCAGGAACACCGACCCCGTGCCGCCCACGCCGTCGAGCTCGTTGGCGCCGTAGAGCCGTGCCTCGGTCATGCCCTGCGCGTGCAGCTGGGCCACCCGCGCCTTCGCCTCGGTCACGAGGTCGTCGTGGTCGCCGAACTTGATCGAGGTGGTCGGGCAGGTCTTGGCGCAGGCCGGGGTCTGGCCGTCGACCAGCCGGTCGTAGCACAGCGTGCACTTCTGGGCGACGCCCCTGTTGGGGATCGGCGGCTGCTCACCCTTCTTCTGACCCTCACGCGTGGTCGGCGCGGCGGTGCCGTCGCTGCGACGCTCGACCACACCGAACGGGCAGCCCGCGACGCAGGTGCCGCACCCGTTGCAGACGTCGTCCTGCACGACGACCGTGCCGAACTCGGTGCGGAACAGCGCACCGGTCGGGCACACGTCGAGGCACCCCGCGTGGGTGCAGTGCTTGCAGACGTCGCTGGCCATGAGCCACCGGAACTCAGGGGTGTCCGGCGGCGTCGTGTCGACGCCACTCAGGTCGCTTCCACTGAGGCCGCTGCCGCTGAGGTCCGTCACGCTCGTGGTGACGTCACGCTCGGAGCGCACCTGCGGCATACCCAGGCTCACGAGGACGCGACCCGACTCCCGGGCCTGCTCGATCCGCGCCCGGTCCTGCTCGACGAACGCGACGTGCCGCCACGTGCTCGCCCCGAGCGAGACGGTGTTGTCGTAGGACATGCCCGTCATGTCGAGGTCGCCGTCGCGCGGGTTGTGGTTCCACTCCTTGCACGCGACCTCGCACGCCTTGCAGCCGATGCAGATCGAGGTGTCGGTGAAGAACCCCTTGCGCTCCTCGTGGGTGTGCCAGTGCGCGTCGGCAGTGGGGTCGGTCGGTCCGCTGAGCTGACCCATCAACGCCTCCTGTCTTCGCTTCGCTTCGGGGTATGCCGCGTGGTCACCATCGCGAGAACCCGTCCTCTCCGGAGGTCTCGCCATCAGGCCGCGGCATGACGGTCTCGGCCTCGGGGTCGGTGACCCTGGGCACGTTGTCGGTGTCGACCGTCGCACCCGCCCGCCGCTGGTAGTCGGCGACGAGGTCGAGCAGTGCCTTGCCCCGCGGCCTGCGCCCGGCGACGACATCGCACGACCCGGCCTTCGACTCCTGGATCTGGGTGTTGGGGTCGAGGGCCACTCCGATGAGGTCGTTGGCGGCGTCGCCACTGACGACGGCATGCGTGCCGACGCCCCAGTGGTAGGGCAGCCCGACCTGGTGGACGGAGCGGCCGTTGATGGTCAGGGTCTTGACCCGGTCGGTCACGAGCACCTTGGCCTCGATCGCCGCGCGCGGCGAGATGATCGTCGCCCAGCCGTTGTTCTCCAGGCCGCGTTCGGCGGCCAGCTCCGGCGAGACCTCGCAGAACATCTCCGGCTGCAGCTCGGACAGGTAGGGCAGCCAGCGGCTCATGCCGCCCGCAGTGTGGTGCTCGGTGAGGCGGTACGTCGTGAAGACGTAGGGGTAGACCTCGTCGCCCTTGGTCCCGGCGCTCGGCGCGCCCAGGTTGTCCTCGCGCGGGAAGACGACCCGGGTCGGGCTCTGCTGCTGCGGGTAGAGGCTGTTCGAGACCGGCGACTCCCACGGCTCGTAGTGCGTCGGCAGCGGCCCGTCGACCAAGCCCTTGGGTGCGTAGAGCCAGCCCTTGCCGTCGGCCTGCATGACGAACGGGTCGTCACCGGCGAGGGCCTCCGGGCCACCGATGTTCGGGTCGGGCCGGGCCCCCGGGGCACGGTCCACGGGGAAGTCGGGCACGTCATCGCCGACCCACTTGCCCTGCTCGGCGTCCCACCAGATGTACTTCTTGCGCTCGCTCCACGGCTTGCCCTCGGGGTCGGCCGAGGCACGGTTGTAGAGGATGCGCCGGTCAGCCGGCCACGCCCAGCCCCACTCGTGCTGGTTCGGGCTGGAACCGCCGCCGGGCACCCGGCGGGCCGCCTGGTTGACGCTGCCGGCATACACGCCCGTGTAGATCCAGCAGCCGCCCTCGGTCGAGCCGTCGGTGGACATCTGCATGTAGTTGTCGAGCGCCTTGCCGGCGTCCGGACCACTGACGAACCGGCCGTTGATCTCGGCCAGCACCGCCTCGGGCTCGGGGTCGCCGTGCTCGTCGACGGGGTAGTCCCAGGTCAGGTCGAGCAGCGGACGGTCGCGCTCGTCGGTGGAGTCGGCGAGCTTGGCCCGGATCCGCTGGCCGAGCTTGAAGAAGAAGTCGAGCTCGCTCTGGGCCTGGCCGGGAGGGGCCAGCGCCTTGTGCCGCCACTGCAGCAGGCGCTGGGTCTGGGTGAAGGAACCGGCCTTCTCGACGTGCGTCGCCGCCGGCATGAAGAAGACCTCGGTGTCGATGTCCTCCGTGCGCAGCTCGCCGGAGTCGATCTCGGGCCCTTCCTTCCACCAGGTCGCCGACTCGATCAGGCTGAGGTCGCGGACGACCAGCCACTTGAGGTGGGACATCGCGAGGCGTTGCTGACGACCGTTGGCCGACCCGACCGCGGGGTTCTGGCCGAGGACGAAGTAGCCCTCGACCTCGCCGGCCAGCATGCTCACCGTCGTCTGGTAGGTGCCGTGCGGACCGGACAACCGCGGCAGATAGTCGAAGCACCAGTCGTTGTCGGCGGTCGCGTGCTCGCCCCACCAGGCCTTGAGCAGGCTGATCGTGTAGGCGTCGGCGTGGGTCCAGTAGCCCTTCTGCCGCTTGGAGGCGATGCCCTCGAGGTAGTCCTCGAACGAGTCGTGGACGCCGACCTTGGGCATCGGCAGGTAGCCGGGCAGCAGGTTGAACAGCGTCGGGATGTCGGTCGACCCCTGGATGCTGGCGTGGCCGCGCAGCGCCATGATGCCGCTGCCCGGGCGGCCGACGTTGCCGAGCAGCAGCTGCAGGATCGCGGCCGAGCGGATGAACTGGGCGCCGAGCGTGTGCTGGGTCCACCCGGTGGCGTAGCCGAACACGGTGGTGCGGTCACGGCCGGAGTTCTGCGTGATCGAGTCGGCGAGGTAGGTGAAGTCCTCCTCGCTGATGCCGCACAGCTCCTGGACCATCTGCGGGGTGTAGCGGGCGTAGTGCCGCTTGAGCACCTGGAAAACCGTGCGCGGGTCCTGCAGCGTCTCGTCGCGCAGCACCTCGGCGTGCTCGAGCGAGGGACCGCCGCTGCCGTGCTCGTCACCGGCGGCGCGGTCGGACTTGCTCGCGCCGTGCTCACCGGCCTGGCCGCTGGGCGAGTCGACCTCGCCGTCGCCACCGGCCTCGGCGTAGGCCCACGACTGCAGGTCGTACTGCCCCGTCGCCGGGTCGAAGCCGGAGAACAGGCCGCCGAGCTCCTCGGTGTCGCGGAAGTCCTCGCTCACCAGCGTCGCCGCGTTGGTGTAGGCGAGGACGTACTCCTTGAACCACAGGTCGTTGGCGATGACGTGGTTGATCAGGGCGCCGAGCAGGACGACGTCAGAACCGGCGCGGATCGCGATGTGCCGGTCCGCGATGGCACCCGTGCGGGTGAACCGCGGGTCGACGTGGATGACCCTGGCCCCTCGGGCCTTGGCCTCCGACACCCACTGGAACCCGACGGGGTGCGCCTCGGCCATGTTGCCGCCCTGCAGCACGATGCAGTCGGCATTGGCCATGTCCTGCAACGACTGCGTCGCACCACCGCGACCGAACGATGCTCCCAAACTGGGAACGGTGGCGGAGTGTCAAATACGCGCCTGGTTCTCGATCTGGATCGCGCCGGCCGCCGTGAACAGCTTCTTGATGAGGTAGTTCTCCTCGTTGTCGAGGGTGGCTCCCCCGAGCGAGGCGATGCCCATCGTGCGGCGCAGCTTGCGGCCCTGGTCGTCGAGCTCCTGCCAGCCGTTGCGGCGGGACTCGATGAACCGGTCGGCGATCATGTCGATCGCCGTGTCGAGGTCGAGGTGCTGCCAGTCCTTGGCCTTGGGGGCGCGGTAGAGCACCTGCTTTTGCCGACTGGGTGCGTTGACGAGCTGTTCGCTCGCAGATCCCTTGGGACACAGGCGCCCTCGCGAGATCGGCGAGTTCGGGTCGCCCTCGATGTCGATGACCTTCTCGTCCTTGACGTAGACGAGCTGGCCGCAGCCGACCGCGCAGTAGGGGCAGATGCTCTGCACGACCCGGTCGGCCGTCGCGGTGCGCGGCTTGACCGCTCTGGTCGTCGGGGACGTGACGGCCGGACCACGGCCCAGACTGTCGCCGGAGCGCAGCTGCCGCAGGACCGGCCACTCCAGAGGACTCAAACGCGCCATGGCTCAACCCTAGTCAGCAGCGGCCGTCGCGCGAGCCGACCGGGGGTATGCCGCGTGGCGCACCGTCGACGTCTGGGCGCCGGCTCAGCGGGCGGCCGGGATCAGCAGGGTCTGGCCCGCGTGGACCTGGTCGCTCGGGAGGTCGTTGGCCAGCTGGATCTGGGCGACTGCGTCCGCCACGGGCACGCCCGGCAGCTGGCTCGCGGCGACCTCGGACAGGGTCTGCCCCGGCTGCACGGTCGTCGAGTGGTCGATCGTCGTGGCCGACGCGCCGCCGGTGAACAGCGTCACCGCCAGCGCGACCGCCGCAGCCAGCACCGTGAGGGTGATCGCGAGCCGACCGGCGCGCGTCAGCCGCAGCGTGCGGCGCGCAGCCACGACGGCGTCGCCGCACGGCACGGAGGTGAGGTGCGCGCGGGCCGGGCGACCCGGCATACCTGCCGCCGGCAGGCCCGCAGGAAGGGGGGTGACATCCCAGGCAACTGCTGCACTCATCTCGTCCTCCATCGTCAGGGCCGTCGAACACGTGTCCGACAACCGATCTGCCCTAGTTGTAGCACGCGTGTTCGAACCGATCAAGACACGCGTCGAACACATGTTTGGCACCGGTGTTCGAAAGTCGTAGGCTGTGCTCACGTCGAGAAGCACATCAGAGGGCACCGACAACGCCCCTGGACCCGCCTCTCGAGCCGCTTCCATCACGAGGCTGACCTGCAGAAACGAGGAGTCATGACAGAGGACGAGGACAACGTCACCGAGCTTCCACTGCGCGACCGCGGCGACGGCCTCACCCTGCGCCAGTCCAAGGTCCTCGAGGTGATCCGCAACTCGGTGGACCGCCGCGGCTACCCGCCGAGCCTGCGTGAGATCGGCGAGGCGGTCGGCCTCACCTCCCCCAGCTCGGTGGCCCACCAGCTGTCCACTCTCGAGCGCAAGGGCTACCTGCGCCGCGACCCCAACCGGCCCCGCGCGATCGAGGTCGTCTCCCCCGACGACCCGGACGCACCCGGCTACCGCGGCGGCGCGAGCGCGCACGACGAGACCGCCGAGTTCGACGAGACGGGCATGGGCGACGCCCGCCCCGAGGCGTCCTACGTCCCGGTGCTCGGCCGGATCGCCGCCGGTGTGCCGATCATGGCCGAGGAGTCGGTGGAGGAGGTCTTCCCGCTGCCCAAGGCGCTCGTCGGTGAGGGCTCGCTCTTCCTGCTCAAGGTCGTCGGCGACTCCATGGTCGACGCCGCGATCTGCGACGGCGACTGGGTCGTGGTCCGCCAGCAGCCGACGGCCGACAACGGCGACATCGTCGCAGCCATGCTCGACAACGAGGCGACGGTCAAGACGTTCAAGCGCAAGAACGGCAAGGTCTGGCTGCTGCCCCACAACCCCGACTTCGACCCCATCGACGGCGACCACGCCACGATCCTGGGCAAGGTCACGGCGGTCCTGCGCCGCGTCTGACCCGACGTCCCGAGTCGTGTGGTGAGCGTGCTCTACGGCGCACGCTCACCACACGACATTCGTTGTGGCAGTGGGTTATTCGGCGCTGAGCGCGTCGAGGTAGTGCGTGAGCCTGGCCTCGTACGTGCGGGCGCCGTCGGCCTCGGACCACAGCTCCCACAGCTCGTTGTCGTCCGAGCGCAGCGCGCGGCGCAGCGTGCGCGTGGCCAGCTCTTCCAGGTCTTCGTCGACCTCGACCGGGTCCTCCTCGGTCCAGCGCGGCACGTTGCGCTCCCCCACCGCACACTCCGGGTCGTCGCACACGGCGACGAGGACGGCGGCCGCGACCGCCTCGCACATCGCCGGCGCCTCGACGTAGTCCGGCGACTCGACCACCTCGGTCATCGTGCTCGCGAGCCGCTCGCGCCGACCGCCCTCGTCAAGGTCGTCCAGCGAGTCGAGGAAGTCCAGTGCGTCGTCGTTCGAGAACGGCCCTGCGCCTGTCGCGCCCATCCCTCTGCCTCCAGATCCACGCCCGTCACGCCGAAGTCCCAGCAGGTCGAGCGTGCCAAGGAACGGCGCCGGCGCGCCAGACCTACCGGCGAGGCAACCTCTGCCACCAGGCCGTGTCGACCCACCGACCGAGCTTGTGGCCCACCTCGCGCAGCACCCCGACCGGCTCGAACCCGAACGACTCGTGCAACCGCTCGCTCGTCTCGTTCGGCAGGGCGATGACGGCCAGCTGGGTGTGCACGGACGGCTCGGCATCCAGCCGAGCCAGCAACGCGGCATACAGGGTGCGGGCAACACCGCGTCCCCGGGCGTCGCCCGCGACGTAGACCGACACCTCGACCGTGCTGGCGTAGGCCGGTCGGTCGCGGAACAGACCTGACAGGGCGTAGCCGAGGACGCGGTCCGCGGCGGCGGCGACGAGGACGTGGCGGCCGGGTGCGTGGTCGGCGAGCTTCGCGCCGAGGTATGCCGCGCCGCGCGGCTCGATGTCGAAGGTGGCGACCGAGGTGCGCACCTGCTCGTCGTAGATCGCGGCCATGGCGGGCAGGTCGGCCGCGGTGGCGTCGCGGACGTCGATGTCGGGCGCGTCGGTGCTCACATCGGGGATGCTAGGACGATGAGCAGCGAACCCGGCCATGGGCTCGACCACCGCGGCAGCGACTCCGCCGGGGGCCCCGGCCACGGCGACGACCGGCAGGCCCGGTGGGACGAGCGGTATGCCGCCCACGACCACGTGTGGAGTGCCGAGCCGAACGCCGAGGTCGAGCGGATCGTCGGTGACTGGCCGCCGGGCCGCGCCCTCGACCTCGGCGCCGGTGAGGGTCGGCACGCGGTCTGGCTGGCCTCGAAGGGGTGGCGGGTGACCGCGGTCGACTTCTCGGCCGTGGGGCTGGCCAAGGGTGAGAAGGAGGCGGCGTCGCGGGGGCTCTCGGTCGACTGGGTGGTGGCCGACGCGCGGTCATGGCAGCCGCCGTCGGTGCCAGCCTTCGACCTGGTGCTGGTGTCCTACCTTCACCTGCCGGAGAACGTGCTGGCGCGGACGCCCGGGTGGCTGGCCCCCGGCGGCACCCTCGTCGTCGTCGGTCATGGGGTGCGCAACCTCACCGAAGGCGTGGGGGGACCGTCGGATCCGTCGCTGCTGCACTCCGTCGAGGGCCTGCGCGCGGCGGCCCAGGGGCTCGACGTCGAACGCTGCGAGGAGTTCCTGCGGCCGACTCCCGAGGGCGACGCCATCGACGTCGTCCTCGTGGCCCGCCGGCCCCGCGGGTAGCGTCGTCAGGCCCCGAGGAGGTCGGCGAGCTCGGTGAGCGTGGTGCCGAGGGGCGCGTCGAGCTGGTGGGTGGCTTCGGCGTCGCCGCGCGTCGGTCCCCGGGTGATGATGACGACCGGTATGCCGCGGGCGTGCGCCCTGCGCACGAAGCGGTAGCCGCTCATCACCTTGAGGCTGGACCCGAGGACGAGGAGGGTGCTGGTGCCCTCGGTCTGCTGGAAACAGCTCTCCACCAACGGTTTTGGCACGGACTCGCCGAAGAAGACGACCTCCGGCTTGAGGGTGTCGCGGTTGCACACGAGGCACAGGGGCACGCGGAACGACTCGACCTCGAGCGCGTTGAGGGCGATGTCGCCGTCAGGTCGGATCTCGTCGGAGGTGACGGTGAAGTCGGGATTGGCGTCGCGCATGCGCTCGTCGAGGTCCCACCGGCTGGTGCGGTCGCCGCAGGTGAGACAGACGACCTTGGCCAGGGAGCCGTGCAGCTCGGTGACGTCGGTGGTGCCGGCGGCCTGGTGGAGCCCGTCGACGTTCTGGGTGATGACGGTCTTGACGAGCCCCGCGCGCTGGAGCCGCGTGACCGCATGGTGTCCGGCGTTCGGCCCCGCGAGGTTGAACCGCTGCCAGCCGACGTAGCTGCGGGCCCAGTAGCGTTGCCGCGCCTCGCTCGAGCCGGTGAACTCGGAGTACTGCATGGGGGTGACCCGGCGCTCACCGTCGGGGCCGCGGTAGTCGGGGATGCCGGACTCGGTGCTGATCCCCGCGCCGCTCAGGACCAGGACGTTGCCGGCCGCGAGCAGGTCGGCGACGGCGTCGACGGACGCCGACGCGGCATACCGGTTGTCGACAGCCACCACGCGTCAAGGGTACGTGGGGCTCAGCGCCGGCCGAGCAGGTGTCGCTTGGCGGAGTCCTGGAGCAGCCGCTCGGCGGTGGCCGCATCGGCGACGTCGGGGTGCGGCGGGTGCAGGGGCGCATCGACCGTGACGAGCTCTGGGACGTGGGAGCGGATGGCGGTGTCGGTGACGAGGTAGCCATGGCGTTCGAGGACGTGCTGCTCACCGGGGCTGAAGGCGTCGAGGTCGGTGCGGATGCCGTTGATGAGCTCGGTGGTGCGGCGTGGGTAGGAGCCGTCGACGAGCGCGTCGAGCGCCCACGACGTGCCGGTGAGCTTGCCCTGGGCGTAGCCGGCGTGCAGCCAGCGCGAGCGCACCGACTGGCCGCCGCCGGTCGCGATGCCGAGGATGCGGACCATGCGTCCGGCGAGGGTGCGCTCGGTGCGCGCGCGGAACACGGCTCCGCCGTCACTGACGAGGACGGTGGCGTGGGACTTCCAGACCGGCTCGAGGGCGAGGTTGTCGTAGACCCCGCCGTCGGTGAGCCGGACCCGCCGCAGGATCGCGCGGCGTTCCTCGTCGGACTCGAGCCCGCGATGACCGCCCTTGAGCCCGATCCGGGCGCCGTCGAGGACCATCGGCGCGAAGAACGGGGGCAGGGCGCACGACGCGGCGACGATGTCAGCCATGCGCAGGGATGCCGGCGGCGCGGCATACCCGATCCGGTAGTCGCCGATGCGGCCATGGGGCCGGTGCGCTGTCGGGTCCTCGAAGACCCAGTTGACGCCATAGCTGATCTCGGTGGCGCCGGTGATGATGGCTGGCCCGGCAACACTGTTGTCGCGCAACGGTTTTGCCCACCACTCGACGGCGTCGGCGAACTGGTCGGCAAGTGCACGAACGGCGGCGTCGCGGGCGAACCAGCTCCCCGGCCTGAGCTTGGCGAGCAGGGCGGGCGTGCGGATGTTGCGAGCTGCGAGCGCCGCAAGTGGCGAGGCGACGTGCTCGTCGAATCCGGTCACGACACCGCCGCCGTCGGGGAATTCCAGTCGCGGGTCGGCGAGCAGGTTGGCGACGATGGAACCGCCGGAGACAGCGCTGATCGTGGTGAGGCGGGCGAGGACTCCGAGCTCGTTGAGCCGTCGCAGGGCTCCGAGGTGGAACAGTGCCGCCCGGTACCCGCCGCCGGACAGGCACAGAGCTGCGCCGTCGCGTCGGCTGCCGGGTCGGGACTGAGCGCCATCGGTCACACCCGCCGGTCGCGACGAGTCGGTCGCGTCGGTCGCGCCCGTCGCGTTGGTCGCCTCGGCGGCCTGGGCCGCGATGCGGGTGGCGGAGTCCTCGGTCTTCATCGGTCACGATGTAAGCAGAGGGGGCGGACAGCCGCCCGACGGCGGCCGGCTGCCGACTGCGGCAGCCGGCGAGCGGCATACCCACCGCGAGCGAAGCGAGTAGGCCACGCCTTTGGCGAGTAGTGGGTCACTGCTGCGCCCAGTGCAGCAGTGACCCAGCATCACCGAGGCACCTCATGGGCGATGGTGCGACCTCGGCCCGAGCCGGTCCAGGCTTCGTCAGGACGTCGTCAGTCGTTGACGAGGCGGGCGCGAGCTTCCTTGACGACCAGGGTGGTGACCGGCTCGTCCTGCAGGTCCGCGACGGTGTCGATGTCCTGCCACTCTCCCCCGTTGGCCCGGTACTGAGCGGTCAGCTTGGCATCCACCGTGACCGGGGCGCCCTTGGTTGTGCTCTTGTACGTGTGCCGGATGCCGCCATCCGGGTAGACACCGCCGGCGTCACTCGTCGGTCCGCTGCTCTGGCCGTCGCCGTAGTGGAAGTCATACGACTGCGCCTCGATCCGGAACTCGACGTTCCACGAGAGCAGCTTGACCGGCTTGCTCGTCTCCCCCGGCTCCAGACCAGCGTCGCCCGGCCAGCGGGCCTCGAAGTACGTCGGCAGGTTCACAAGCGTGACGTTGCCGACGGGCTGGATCGACACGGTGGGCTTGGAAAACGGCAGCCGCTTGAACGCGGTCTGGATCTGCGCCAGCGTCGGCACCTGCGGCACCGGGACACCAGGCGGAACCTGATCCGGACCACACATCTCCCGCACCAGCTTCCAAGGCCCCGTGCCGGGCTTCTTCAGCCGCTGCTCCAGCCGCATGAGTGTCTCCTGCGACCGCGGATCCGACGCCGGATACCGATACGAACACGCCTTCTGCGCGTACGAACAGTTCGTCGCCTCCCCACCCGCAGTGTCCGA